>OMBN01001281.1_pt1 | contig 10238 bp, 4 predicted proteins | sample 1644891 | NCBI WGS metagenome assembly OMBN01 (sample SAMEA103958144, study PRJEB25191) | human gut metagenome | reverse complement strand
ATTCTCTGATCTCCATTTGGAATTGTGATACCTGTCAGCTTCAACCCATTATTCTTTTCAACTTCCTGAAGTTTAATCTCGCCTTCCTCATAAGACTTTGGCAAATATGCCTTTACATTATCTTTTACATATTCATAAAATTCTTTTCTGTTCATCATACGCTTTTACCCCTTTCTGATCATGTGATGGTTCACTCTTTTTCTACTGACCATCTGCTCGGCTTTCTTCTGATAAGCCATCATTCTCTTTACTGTTTTCTCCTGGTTTTTTCGTGCTTCCTGTCTTTTTTCCATTGCTTTCATCATAGTTTTCTGTTCCTTTCTTTCATTAGTTGTATTGAAAAGGGAGCCCTGATTCAGGGCCCCCCTTTACTACAAATTAATTACTTTACTATTTTCTGTTTTTCTTTTTTCTGATATAAAGTCCTGCCATACCTCCTGTGGAGATTACCAGAAGCAGAATCGGCAGCCAGATATTCGTGCTGTCACCTGTTTTCGGTGCGTTTGATACCTTCGTCTCTTCATGGGACTGTGGTGTCTCCGGTGTGTTCGGTGTTTCTGGAACTTCCGGTTTCTCATTTGTCAGATTGAAAGTAACTTCCACAACTGGTGTACTGTCATTCACATAAGAAAATGTCACTTCATGCTTGGTCTGATCCAGTGTGTATCCATCCAGTGTTTTTGTTTCCACCAGATAATACTTGATTGCTGTATCATATTTGCCGTTCTTAAATGTGGCAATCTCATACAGCTTACTTTCTGCATGACCGGCAGCATCTGTCTTTAAGGTTTCCAGAACTTTTCCTTTGCTGTCACGGAGTTCAAATTCTACCCCTTTCAGCGGTTCTCCTGATGATTTATCTGTCTTATTGAGAATCACTTTTCCCTTGGCAGTATCATCTTTCATAACCACTTTTTGGATTTCTCCGGTATCTTTCACATCAAATGTCACATCAGCAGTCATAAGATATCCTTTCGGTGCCTGCTCTTCACGTAAGGTATATTTACCGATTGGCAGTTTTTCGATATAGTGTGCTTCCTCTGTGGAAGTCCAGCTCTCTACTACCTGATCATCCTTATCGAGAATCGTCAGTTTCGCACCTGGAATCTCAGTTTCTCCTGTGATATCCGTCTTACTGATCTCTACTTTTGTCACATCATCTTTCATCTCATGCTTCTGAACCTCTGCTGTATTCTCTACTGTAAAAATAATACTTTCTGCAGTGACATATCCATCTGCCGGTTTTGTCTCTGTCATGGTGTATTTCTTACCAACAACCAGTTCTTTGATCACATGGGATTCTTCCGTAGAAGTCCATTCATCTACTGTATTGCCATCTGAATCCGTCACTTTCAGGTGTGCACCTGGAAGTTCTTTACCTGTTGTCAGGTCTGTTTTGGACAGCTCCACTGTGGTTGGCTGATTTTCAAAAGTAAAGTCGTAGCTTACTTCTGCCTGGTCTTCTCCGGCATATTCAAAGGTAAATTCCTGTACTTCTTCTGTTGTAACAAATCCGTCCGGCGCAAAGATTTCTTTCACATAGTATTTTCCGTCTACCGGAAGATCTGCCGTAAAAGTGATCTGTCCTTTTTCATCCGTTACTCGCTGCTCGATCAGACTGTCTTTCTCAAGAAGTACCTCGCCCTTTGCATTTTTGATATCTTCACTGGTATAAAGACCGAAGACACCACCTGCAAGAACACGGTCTGTATCTTTTTCTTTCTTCAGAACCGTAACCTTTACTTTCTGACGGGCATTCTGCCATTTCTCATCATAAGTGATGACTGGTGTGTCCTGATCACGGTAGGAAAGGTCAACATATCTCGGCTCTCCGTCCAGCACATAACCATGGGCTGTTTTTACTTCCTTCACATAGTATTTTCCAGCCGGGAGATCTCCCATCTGTGCAATACCATTGGAATCTGTGGTAATGGTTCCCACTTTTTCATCTGCTTTGAAATAATCTTCACTGACACCATCTGCCGCTTTGATATCTTCCGCAGCAAATACATCGAAAGTTACATCTGTAAGACTTCCAGTTACATATTCAAAGAGATGCTCCACAGTACCTTTTACATGATCCAGAAGTGTCACTTTATCCAAAAACTCTCCATTTTTGTTGATGATCAGAAGTCCTGTCGGTACTTCATCTTTCATCTCTACTTTCTGAATCTCTGCGGTATCTTCCAGCGTGAACTTCACATCCGTTGCTTTCAGATATCCATACGGTGCCATTTCCTCACGAAGAGTGTATTCCTCTCCAACTGTCAGTCGTTTGATCACATGTGGCTGATCTTTTACAGAAGTCCACTGATCCACAACATTTCCTTCTTTATCAAGAACGGTGAGTTTTGCCCCATCCAGTTCCACACCTGTTGTTACATCAGATTTTGTAATTTCTACTGTTGTCGGCTGGTTCTTTTTCACAGTTTTCAGTTTTACTGTCTTCACATCCTGTCCCTGGTAAGAAGCATCCAGATTCAGAACTTCATCAGAGGATACAAATCCCGCCGGTGCTTTTAACTCTTTCACATAATACTGTCCAAGTGGCAGATCCAGCGTACATGTTGCAAGACCATCGTTATCAGAAGTCATTTCCTGTAAGAGTGTGTCTGCTTTCACGATCACTTTTCCATCTGCCTTAATATCCGCTTTGTTATAGATACCAAAGACAGCTCCTGCTACGGTTGCACCATTTTCTGCATCCTGTTTTTCTACCTGGATTGCAACTTTCTGGCGGTCATCGCCAACAGTCACTTCCTGTTCGATTACAGGTGTATCCTGATCTGCATAGACAAATGCGACATCCGATCTGTCATGGTTCAGGACAAATCCTTCCGGTGCAGTCTTTTCTACATAGTAAGAACCAAGTGGCAGGTTATCAGCAACTGCTTTTCCGTCTTCTCCAGTCGTTACCGTTGTTACCAGTGCATCTTTTGCATAGATCAGCTGTCTGTTTCCGTTTTCATCTTTCTGATAATCCGGTGTATAGATATTTTCAGCTGCATAGACATGAAATGATGCACCCTTCAGGTATCTTTCTTCATAAACAAAGTCCTTTTTAAATCCGGTCAGCATCTCACCTTTTTTATAGATCGTCAGCTTTCCTTTTACCGGATGGTTCTCGTAATCTACCGTAATAATGGCATCTCCGCTCTCAGAATCCATCTGGTATGCTGTGTTTGCATCCACCGCAATCTCTACATAGTTCTTATTGATTGTGTACCCTTCCGGTGCGTTGACTTCCTCAATCCGGTAATGTCCGATCTTCAGATTCTTCGGCATGATCAGATATCCCTGGCTGTCCGTAAAATAGGACTTGTGAGTGGTTGTCACTGGGTAAGTTGTTACCTGTTCCACATACTTTTTGTTGTCCAGGTCATATACCTTAAATTCTGTTCCGGCAATCAATACGGATTTCTTTGTTTCATCGTCTTTTTTCACGATTTTCAGTTTTGCCTTAAACTCTTCATCCAGAAGCACTCGCCAGATCTGTGGCTCATTTGGATGATGCTCTGTGATATTCACTTCAAAATCATCGACTGGCTTGTAATTGTGCGGTGTTGTAGTTTCACGCACGATATAGCTTCCAAATGGTAATGGAATACTGCAGGCATACCCTTTTTCATCTGTGAAAATCTCAGTTGCTCCATTTTCTCCACTCACTACTGGTTTGGCAGAATCAAAATCATAGCTTCCATCCGCTTTCTTTATAAGGGAAGATTTCAGATAAACTGTAAATCCAGCTCCGGATAACAGATCTGCATCGGTCTTTCCATTGTTGGCTGCTTTAATGATCTGGAATGGCTGCTTGATGACCTGCTCACTGGAAGTGCACTCTCTTTTTACTTCTGCTGTCATATCTCCTTCATAACTGCACGTAAGATCATGCTCTTCTGTATCTGCCAGGTATCCGGTCGGCGGTGTGATCTCTTTGATATAATATTTGCCAAGATATAAGCCATTTACAGAAGCCTGTCCTTTGTCATCTGTTGTAAGAGAAGCTACCTGTTCTCCTGCTTTATAAATAGTTCCCGTTGCTCCGTCCGGGTGCACGATATCTTCACGGGCATACAGACCATAAACTGCACCTTTCAGTGTGGCATCTCCCTGTGGTACTGCTTTTCCTGTCTCTTTATCAACTTTGAATAAATTGATCTTTGCTGTCACACGGTCATTGCTGAAGGTATGGGCAAATGATACGGTTGCTTCTTTATCATTGGTGTAAGAAAACTTGAACGTATACACATCTTCTGTATTTCTTACATAGCCTTCCGGTGCCTGATCTTCTTTTACTGAATAGGAATATCCAATCGGAAGATCCGCTGTGAATTTTGCATTCCCATCTGCTCCAGTAGTTGCTTTCTCAATCAGTGTTCCTTTTTTCACAACAACTGTTCCGTCTGCATTTCTAATATCATCGGATGCATACAGAGCAAAAATACCGCCTTTCAGTGGTTTCTTGGTGTCTTTATCCTGTTTTACTACGGAAACATCTGCTTTCTGTCTCTCGTTGTTAAAAGTCACATCTGCAAATACAACTTCTTTATTCTCTCCGGCATAGGTCAGAGTCACTGGCTTTTCTTCACTGCCGTTATAGAAATTGTCCGGTGCTTTTGCTTCTTTTACCACATAGGTTCCAAGATGCAGGTTTTTCAGTGTGACAGAACCATTCTCACCTGTTGTCAGGTTTTCTTTTACAAGGTCACCTTTGCTGTACACTTTTGTGCCATAAGCAGTTACGATATCTGCCCCGGCATACACGTTATACACTGCATTTTTCTGTCTGCGGTTTTCATACTGGAATACCGTTCCATTCTCACTGACCTCTGCTCCGGTAAGCACCTGTCCTTCTTTGTAAATGGTAAGCTCTGCCAGCTGTTCCTTATTTTCCACGGTTACAGCTGAGGTCTTACTTGCTACCAGTTTTACATTTGTTGCCGTTGCATTTACTACATATCCCTGTGGTGCTGTGATCTCTTTCAGATAAACAGTATCCTGTGTCTTGATGATCGTAACAGAAGATTTTCCATTCTTATCTGTTGCCGGCATCTGAGTGATCAGCTTTGTACAAGCCTCATCGCTGTATACACCGAATACTGCACCTGCAAGATTGACATCCGCTGTATCGTCTTTCTTTACGATTTCAATCGTAGCCTGTTCAATCCAGGACACCTTTAAGCTTACATATTTTTCATCAGCGACACCTTCTCCAAACACAAATGCCAGATCCTGAACACTTGCATTCGTAGTCAGTTTATATGCTGAATAATCTTTTGTAATACTTCCCTTCATTTTTGCAGAAAAAGTAGCGCTTACATCTTTTGTCTGTGTCAGAGGCGCTGAAAGATAAAACGTGGTTCCTCCTCCAATTGTTACGCTTGCACCTGCCGCACTTACGGTTCCAGTAGATACATTATGGAGCTTTACTCCTTTTGGTAAGTCCATTGTGATTTTCTGCTGGGAAGATGCGTTGAACTGAATGTTCTCCGTTCTCTGAACATTTCCATCTACATAAGCTTTTACATTCGGCTTTGAAAATGACATCGCTACATCTGGTATTTCCGGCTTATTCACACAATAATTATAGAGTTCTTTTGCCAAAGCCTCTCCTGTAGCATTTGTTCCGTAAAAGGCATCACTACTTCCGTTGGCATATGATGCAGCCATATGAATAATGATGAATCTTTTTCCTTCTGAAAAATCCGTGTATTTATTTGCAAAAAAGCTTTCACTTCCTGCGGCATCTGTACCGTAATAGCACACTTTTGCTAACGCCTGATTGTCTCCAATCTTTGTAATTGTATAATTTCCAGATCCAGGTCCTGGCTTTGCTGGCTGTACACAATACGCAATTGCTCTGACGCTTCCGTAGCTGATATAGTACGGCTCTGTCAGGTAGGTTCCAAGATTATAATCTGCATATCTATACAGAGGTCCTTTTTCGATTGTTACCTGCTGTGTACTTCTTGCTGAATAAGCTGAAACTGCTTCAAATGTTGCAATCTCTCCTTCTTCCATAGAATCAAGATCCACACCTTCGTCTCCTGCCTGTTCCAAAACATCATGAAGCTCTAACCCTGATTCTTCATCATAGGTATCCTGGTTCTGTGCCTGCTCTACCAAATCATCAAATTCATCAGCGTCAATATCGGTAATCTCCGAGTCTGCTTCTGAATCCTCCGTTTCCTCTGTCTGCTGTTCATTGCCAGCTGTTTCGGATTCGGTCATTGCTTCACTCCCTGCCGCCTCTGTCTGTGCTTCTGTTTCCTTCTCACGCACAATCAGTTTTCGGCTGATCTGGTACTTCGGATGCTCCTGATTTACCGGTTCCACATAATAGACCGCTTTGTAAGTGTCCGCATGATCTGTCGTAAAATCCTCATCCTTGTCGTTCTTTGCTTCCTCGAATGTGACTTTGACCTTGTTATCATCCTTGATTTCCAGTCCTGTGTAATCTGATTTCACATCAAATACACTGCCTGTTTCGATTTCATAATCTTTGGCAGTCACCACCTCATCTTCATCCAGAAGGTCTTTCACGTCCTCATAAAGTGGCGGTTTTTTCTCTGGCTGGATCTCCGCTGCATATGCTGTCATCGGAGATAACACTGTACTTAGCATTGTCATGCCTGCCAGCAAGCCAGATACTACTTTTCTAAAATTACCTTTTTTCTTCATGCTAAGGTCCTCTCTTTCATAATATTTGTATTAAAACAGACAGTCCTTAGACTGCCTGCAATACACTGCTTATCGTTGCGGGAAACTCAGATTGAACTGCACATTTCCCTCGCCGAGATCAACCATCTCCACGGTTGCTTCATACTGTCTCCCTGTTTTTCTGGATAACAGATCCTTATAATGGATTTTTCCTTTAGACAGGAACTTCTTTGCTGCCGCCTTATCCATCTTTTTCCCCTGGCTTGCAAGGAATTTATCATTCTTCCACAAGGTAAAAGCACAGTTCCGGTCAGAACAGTAAAAGTTTACTTTTCCTTCCCTGACATCAGCTCCACAGCGGGGACATTTGCCAATGACTTCTCCTTTTGCTTTTCCCTGAAACTGCCCTTTCTTTTCTTCTGAAATACCCTGATATCTGGCAACCAGTTCCTGCATCAGCTCTGTAATCCCATTTAGGAATTCATCTGCTGTCTCTGTATTCTGGGCAATGTGATTCAATGCCATTTCCCACTCTGCGGTCATCTTCGGAGATTTAATCTCGTCCGGCAGAACCGTAATCAGTACATTGCCATCATCTGTCGGCACCAGATTTTTCTTTTCCCTTTTCACAAAACCAGACTGAATCAGTTTTTCAATGATTGCTGCCCTTGTTGCCGGTGTGCCAAGTCCTTTCTTTTCTGTATCTTCGGTCAGTTCTTCATTCCCTGCACGTTCCATCGCAGAAAGCAGGGTATCTTCTGTGTACTGTTTCGGTGGCTGTGTAAAATGCTCCGATACAAAAGAATCACAGGGACCGTAATGCTTGCCTGCCCAGATATCCAGCTCCGGCTCTTCTTTTTCACTCTTTACGCCAAAGAACTGTTTCAATTTATTTTCGATCGACTTGAATCCTTCCTGCTTTGTTTTCTTTGCCGTGAGATAAAACGTATGATAATTACAGGTAATCTGGCATTTATGACTCTCATAAATATAAGGAGCTGCGGTTGCTGTCAGTACCCTGGCACTGATCAGATACAAAATCTTGCAGTTTCGTTCTTTCAGTTTACCTATATCTGCCTTTGCTACTTCCATGGTCGGGATAATTGCATGGTGATCAGATACTTTCTTTGAATTTAATACCTTACTCACGTCCGGTTGATATTCCAGACCTTCAGCATAAGGCATTTTCCCAAGTAACATCTGAATCAGTGTTTCAGTGCTTTCTCCCATCTCATCTGTCAGATACTGGCTGTCTGTTCTCGGATAAGTGACCAGCTTCTGCTCATACATCTCCTGCACGGCATCCAATGTCTGCTGTGCGGTATAACCAAACATTCTGTTTGCTTCCCTCTGCAGAGTGGTCAGATCATAGAGTTTTGGAGGACGGACCGTTTTTTCTTTCACATCATCCTTTTCCACTTCGCACATACGCTCCATACAGTCCGCAGCCACTCTATCTGCATCTTCTTTTTTCTGAAAATGCTCTGTGACCGCATCCATATCGTCAAACTTGATATGAGCCATATAATATTTTTCTTTGGTAAATTCCTTGATCTTCTGATTTCGATCCACGATCATGGCAAGTGTTGGTGTCTGTACTCTTCCAACTTTCAGATTCTGGTTATACAGAACGGAAAAAAGACGGCTCGCATTGATTCCCACCAGCCAGTCTGCCTTTGCCCTGCAAAGTGCTGACTGATAGAGACTGTCATAACACGAACCGTCTTTTAATGACGCAAATCCATCTTTAATTGCCTGTTCCTCCATGGAAGAGATCCAGAGCCGCTTCATCGGCTTTTTGCATCCTGCCTGCTCATACACCAGACGAAAGATTAACTCTCCTTCACGTCCTGCATCAGTAGCACAGATCACTTCATCTACTTTGGAATCTCTCATCAGTTTTTTCAAGATTCCAAACTGCTTTTTCGTGCCTTCCAATACCCTGTGTTTCCAACATTCCGGCACAATCGGCAGATCTTCATATCTCCATTTTTTATATTTTTCATCGTATTCTGATGCATCACATAATCCAACCAGATGTCCTACGCACCAGGAAACGAGATAACCGTTTCCTTCCACGTAGCCATCTTTTCTTGTTCTGGCTCCAAGCACGGAAGCCAGTGCCATCGCAACCGATGGCTTTTCTGCAATCACTAATTTCATTTACTCCTGCTCCTCTTCTTCATCTTCCAGCACAGCATCATCAAAATCCTCGTCTCTCAGGATTTCTGGTTCTATACTTTCTTCCTGCTCATCTGCATCGTCTACTTCCCGTTTTTCTGACTCTGAATCTTCGGATTCATCTTCATCCTCTTCCATCTCATCCTCGTCATCATATTCATGCTTTGGTTTATAGACTTTGAAGTAATATCCTCCTGCCGCAGCTCCTACTACAACCAGTGCAATCAGAAGATACGTTCCAAATGGACTTTTATCTTCTGGCATCTGGATTTCATCCTCTACCTTATCTTTCTCGGCTTACTCTGTCGTTTCCGGTTTTTCTTCCTCTGCTTTTTTCTCTGGTTCTGCATAAACAGTATCTACTTCCGGAAGTGTCACGGAATCAGAAAGTGTGAAATTCATCAGATCTTTCTCGCTGACTTCTGTAAGGAAATACACATTATCCTGAGATTTTGAATTGTCGATGATCAGATAAAAAATCTTACCACTCTTAGTTGAAATGGTATAAAACTCTTTTGTGCCTTCCGTAGCTGTTTTGGTAACGGCTTCTGCCGTCTCGCCTTCTTTATTAAGCTGTTCCTCAATACCTGTTACTGTCCGATCATCCACGGTTCCTTTTGCATCTGTCGGCTCAGAAGCCTGTGCATCCTGCGGAAGCGGAGAAGTCGTTGTTTTTTCAGTCCCCGTTGCATCTGCACTGGTCGTAGTTGCCATTGCACCATTGCTGTCACTGGAGGTTTTCTGTTTCTCTGCCTGCTTCTTTGCCCATTCATAATAAGGATTCTGCAACACATACTTTTCAGAAGTATTTCCGGCACCGTCTGTTACCGTAATCTCAATCTGTTTTGTAGTAAAATCTTTCTGTGTCAGTTGCACTCTCAGCATTCCATCCTTCAAGTCTGTATAAGTGGTGCCATTGACTGTTACTGCAGTAATCCCGGATACTGTATCATTCCCCTGAATCGTCAGCACACCATCTGTCAGAGAAGCAGAGAGTGTCGGCTTTTCCGTGTCATAACACTTAATAGAGCGATTCTGCTCATAGACCTTCCCCTCACCATCTGTCACACGCACATACACTGTCTGATTTCCAGTGATCGTGATACTTCCGCTTCCAGTTACATCCTGCCAGCTTCCATCTTTTCCTGCTTTTGCTTCAATCTTTGCTATTGAGAAACCTTCCGGCATATGGCTGGCATCTACCGTAACAGCAATGGTTGTTTCTCCCTGTTTCCATCCATCCGGTTTCTCAATCGTGATTGCAGGCGTGGTATTCTCAGCTGCATAAGCAGTCTGTGTCTGGAGCAAAGCTGTTGTCAGGCAAAGAAATGTCGTTGCTGCAAGCAGACTCTTTTTTACCCTGCTTTTAGTATTTGTTCTCTTCTTCTGTTTCATTT
>OMBN01001280.1_pt1 | contig 10260 bp, 12 predicted proteins | sample 1644891 | NCBI WGS metagenome assembly OMBN01 (sample SAMEA103958144, study PRJEB25191) | human gut metagenome | reverse complement strand
TTTTCTGTATACAAAAAACGTCCTCGCAGGCACACACCCACAGGACGCTGTTCATATCTGATATTAAATTTTCTCCACACTCTACGAGTGCGTATAATGCACTTTCAACTGTAGCATCTGCCGCATTACTTAAAATGCGACCTATTTACCTGCCCTTTCACGCACTAAACGGTACAGTATTTTCCAAATACAAAAATATCCTTTCAACGGTTCAGAATACATAACTCTCCCAAACACATTCAAAGGATAAAAAGCATGTAAAAAAACCTTTGAACATTGCGTTTTTTTATATGCAATATCCAAAGTTTCTTATTTTTTCATTAAAGTGTACTATATCCCTCTGTTTTAGTGCGTTATTAGTTCATTTCTTTTTCAAATCGTGAACTATACACTATATACGGAGGTGCATATATGGCTAAATCTAAGAAAATTGATAAAGACATGGGTTTTCGTCTTAAAAAGGCTAGACTGGATCAAAAGCTGACATACGATGAGTTATCAGAAATGTCCGGTGTTTCCTCAAGGTATATCAAGGAAATTGAAAATCATGGCAATATTCCAAGCCTTGAGAAATTGGGGCAACTGATTCGTGCTTTACATATCTCCGCTGATCCTTTCTTTTATCCGGCAGCTCCAACTGACAATTTGGATTATCAAAGGCTGCTGGTCTATCTCTCACAATGTACAGAAGAACAGATAACAACGATTCTTGCCATTGTGGAAGCCTATCTTCGGACATATAACAAACCCACAAATTAGAATAGCAGAATGATTTTGATTTTAACTTGATTGTTTCTGAATTATTCTGGAGAAAAACAGGGTGGAAGTTCCATGATCGGACGCTCCACCCTGCTTACTTATTTCATTATTGTATTCAATAACTCTTTTACCTTAACACTCTCTTTAACAATCCCAAGTCCAGCAAGTATCTGTACTGCATCTACGATACCCTGATAATAGGCTCTCTGTTGTTCCTGAAAGTGTGCATGATCTACAATATCCATATAGTTTTCTAAAAAATTTCTCTGCTCTGTAGAAAGGTCAGATAAGAATTTTTCATATTCCCGGTTTTCTTTTTTCAGTTCCTTATCCGCCTTCTTTGCTTCCTCCGTCTGTATGGAATACTCCCGTTCGCCTGCATCGCTTCGAAGCTCCTCAAAAACATCAGATAATCTTTCAAATACTTCATTCATTTTGTGTCCACCTTTCTCTAAATAAGTATTGCATTTTACAGGCAGTATTATCAATCCTAAAATTTCTTACAACAATATTTTTCCGCACTTCATCTTTAGAAGTATATTATCAAGATTATTCCGTAAAATCAATCATGTGACACTTCATCTTTAGAAAGTTGGTGATGATATGAAAATTTACTGGAATAAAGAAAGCAATTCCAAAAATCTGATAGGTCAGAGAGTAAAGGAATTGCGAACTGAAAGGCAGCTATCGCAAAAAGCACTGGCAGAACAGCTCCAGCTTGCCGGATATGAATTTAGCGATTTGACTGTATTACGAATCGAACAAGGCACACGATTTGTGCCGGATTATGAAGTAGTTGCTCTTGCTGAATATTTCCAAGTATCATGTGAATATCTTTTAGGAGTTAAAAACGAAAAATAAGCAGTGATCTGTATTTCTTCATTTACAGACCACTGCTTAAATTTTTGTTAAAACGATAGCCCACACCCCATACCGTCTGTATATAGATTGGCTTGCTTGGGTTATCCTCTATCTTTTCCCGAATATTCCGAATATGGCTCATGACAATGTTGTAATCACCGGAATATGATTCTTTCCAGACAATATCATAAATCTGCTCCTTGCTGAACACTCTGCCTGGATTGTTGGCTAACAGATAAAGGATTTCAAACTCTGTAAATGTCAAATCTATTTCCTGTTTCTGTTTTCTTACCGAACGATTTATATCATCTATTTCTAATCCATTAAAACTCAAATTTGTTTTTGCATTTTCAATTACTTGAAATGCTCTTGCTCCCGTACTGACATAGGATATTATATGGTTGAGAATTTCTTCCTCTCTATCTTCAAATGTAAGTATTAACATTTTCCCATACAATCACCCCCTTATAACAAGATAGGCATCCATTCCCATTGGTTCATCCAATTTTAAGTTCAGAAATCACTTCAAAACATTATTGAGTGCTGAAAAAAATTGCTCTGAACCTTTATAGTAAAAGGTTAAATCTTCTTCTGACACACCACCACTTTTTATGGCATCTTTGCTAATAACTACCTTAACAATATCTGAATCCTTATATGTGGTATATTCCATGACTTTTTCATAAGTATTTTCTTTATCAGGTTGCACTCTAGTATGTGTCTTTTCCTGATACAACTCTATTACATATTCAGAAACCAGTTTTTCATCAAAGTTCTCGCATTCGGTCCATTCGTCCTCATCGAAAAAATCATCTACATCAGCTTGAGACTGTTGTTCTAATGTTATAACATCTGTGCTATTCTCATTTCGTATTTCGATACGGCACATCTTTTCTGTTTTGTTCCCACAACCTGTCAACAAACAAACTATTAATAATATTGTCAATAAATATGTCCTTTTTATCATTTTTTCTTCTTCCTCCTCCAATACTCTTCATTCATTGTTAATAGCCTATATGCTCGCCATATCCCCCATGTATAAATTGCAAAGCATCCACCTATTCCCTGTACTGCATCTCCTAACGCATACCATATATACTGCAAATCTTCTGGAACAGTCCAATAGAAATCTGGCAAAAACAGAAATCCTATTAAGAATACAAATGCGCCTCCTAATATCATTATCTTATACTTTTTCTTATTTTCCGCAAATGTCACTCTTAATCGTTTCAACACTTCGGCATCAAAGACCAATGGTTCTGTCCAAATCTTTTTATATGGATTGTCTGATATAACCATACTGATTATCAAAATAATAGCAACAATTATGATAAACGTACTAATCACATCACCAACGTTGTTATACATATTCATATAAGAAAACACACTAGACACACACGCCAGTAGAAAACAAATACCTATTTTTATAAACTTTGATTTTTGATGTGCCAGAAAGCTTTCTGCCAACTCATTACTGACATACCAACCTTTTTCTGATATATCCTCTCCCGGTTTTTCTTGTTCGTTTCCAACTAAATAGTCTAAGCTCACTTGATAAATCTGACTTAAACGTATGATTTTTTCCATCTCTGGATAACCATTATCATTCTCCCATCGGCTAACAGCCTGCCTTGATACACCTAACTGCTCTGCCAATTCCTCTTGAGATAGACCAGCCTCTTTTCTTCCTTTTTGTATTCTTTGCCCTAATGTCATATATCACTACTCCTTTCTCACTCAGCGTACCATTTTTATCTTGTGAAGACTATCAAAATACAGTTGCAACTAAGCAATTTTAAGTTGCAATAACTGTGATTACGGCTTCCATAATAAAATCAACTTACAAATTATACCATACAGTCTGTCATCAATCTATCGCTTATACCTCAAGGCACCTTTCTTACATTGGTTGCAATTATATACTTTCAATTTCGTTCCTTATTATTTTTAAGTTATTTATTATGTATCAATGGCTGCTCAACATCGCCTTCTGCGTCTTCCACACCTCATCCATAATTGCTTTCACTTCTGCCATTTCCTCTCCATAAACATTCCCGGTGCTGCTAATTCTCTTCTCAATCTGATTCAGATTTCCACTGATTTTTCCAAGTGTTTCATTGTATTGTCTTAAATAAGAATAATCCACATCATAAACAAATCCAAAGAGTATCAGTGTCCTAATGCAATCCGAAGCACTCTTCCGCTTGGACAGTTCCACCTTTCTGTCCAGGATTTATTTTTCATTATCGTTCAAATAAATTTTCAGTTCATTTTTTCTCGTTCTATTGGCTCTATCCTTTGCCATATCGTTCCATGTTCCTTTTGATCTGACAGGTATTCATCAGTGGAAGCATACTTGTGATTTCACATTCAATATTCTATTTCCTGACAAGTGATGAAAGATAGGTTCGTATGTTCTTTTCATCATCACATATTGCAATTCTTATCATGTTCCACCTCCTTTTTCTTTTCGTTTATTATATCGGAAATTATATAAAAATTTCTAAAGCTAATAGCGCAAGTGGACAAAAACCTCATTAAATACAACCTGAACAGCCTGAATTTACCAATAACATTCTCTGTCTTGCCTGTTCCCTTTGTTCGTCACTTAACCTTCTCGGCTTACAATAACCATATAACAGGAAAAAGCAGATAGATTGCTATTTGCTCTTTCCATAAACTTTATAAACTTACTTCCTGACTCTTGGTCTTTGGTTTCTCTTGTTCTACCTTTTCCTCCGTTTAGAGTAATACTTCCCACACCACACAATCCTGCACCGAAAGCTCTGCTTACACTCATGCACACACTTCTTGCACTGGTCATTATACTGTATCCTGTTTTTGTCATTCAAAAAGAACACCCACAACCTTTTTTCACCTACATTAAAATACCGACACACCCTCCGGGAGTGTCGAAAACAACCATAGCCATAGCAAGCACTGCCTGTGTCATGACACAGGCGAAATCCCCCACACTTTCCTATCGTCTGTGTGGTCGAATTTCCATAGGGAAGTATCCCTAACCCTCTCTCGATTTTTCTTCGGTTATTCTTCATTTTACCGTCGAAATGCATTGACCTTTCTTACCGTTTTTGCTACAATTTGCTATGGGTAATTACACCCAAAATTGAATAAAACACGAAACAGACTGTTGTAAAAATCGAACATTTTACAGCAGTTTTTTTGTACCCAAATTTAGAAAGGACATGGCACAATGGCAAACCGAAACCGCACTAATCCGGTGCAATTTTATCTCAGTAATGATGAACAATACATTCTCAATACCAAGTTCAAAGCATCCGGCATGAAAAGCATGTCAGCCTTTTTACGCAAACTGATTTTATATGGATATGTGTATGATGTCGATTACAGTTATCTGTGAAATTATAATACAGAGCTTGGACGAATCAGCTCAAGTCTGAATCAGATTGCAAAGCGGGTAAACAGTACCGGAAACATCTATCAGGACGATATGAATGAAGTAAAGGAGTTGATGAATAAAGTATGGCATACACAAAAATCCATGCTATCAAAGCAACCGTTGATAAAGCAATAGATTACATCTGCAATCCCGACAAAACAGATGAGCAAATCTATGTTTCATCTTATGCGTGTGCGCCAGAAACAGCAGCGATTGACTTTAAGTACACCCTTGACCATTGCAGGGAGAACAGTCCTAACAAAGCCTATCATCTGATACAGGCTTTTGCTCCGGGAGAAGTCAGTTATGAGGAAGCTCACCGCATTGGAAAAGAACTTGCTGACAAGGTTTTAGAAGGGAAATATTCGTATGTTCTCACCACACACATTGATAAAGGACATATTCATAATCACATCATATTTTGTGCTGCTGATAACATCGAGCATAACAAATATCACGACTGCAAACAGTCGTATTACCACATCCGGAAACTAAGTGATGAACTATGCAAAGAGCATAACCTTTCCATCATCATTCCGGGTGGTGAACGTGGTAAAAAATATAAAGAATGGCAGTCTGAGCAGAATGGCTCTACTTGGAAAACCCAGCTTAGAAGAGACATCAATTTTTGCATCAAGTCAGCTTCCACATACGAAGATTTCTTACTTTTAATGAGAGCCAAAGGATATGAAATTAAAGGGGAATCTTTTGAAGAAAGTGCTGCCAAATACATCTCTTTCCGTCCTCTGGATAAAGAACGTTTTGTCCGTGGCAGTATGAAATCGCTTGGTAAGGAATACACAAAGGAACGTATCCGGGAACGCATCGAAATGAAGCGTGAGCGAAAATCTGTTATTCCGAAAAAAGACTACTCTGTCCGCAGGCTCATTGATACCTCGGATGAAAAATTCCAAAGCAGTCCCGAGAATTTGAAGATTGCTGCACAAAGCTATAATGAAGTTGGTTCTCTCTCCGATCTGAAGCATCAGATTACTGTGAAAACCGAAGCGGGAAAATCTGCCAAACAGAGCGTTGTGAAACTGGAACACCGCATGAAAGACCTTGCAGAAATCATCAAATATGCCGAGCAGTACAAAACCAACCGCTCCTATCACATCGCCTACAAAAAGTCAAAGAACCCAGACGCATATTTCCGCCGATACGAAAGCCAGCTCATTCTATATGGCGGTGCACGACGTGTACTTGAGCAGACTGGGATAAACTTAAAAGGATTGAATATTGATAAGCTAAAAGCAGAATATCAGGAACTGATGAAACAGAAAAATGAACTGACTTCTACCTATAAAGATTGTGAAAAAGAGGTTCAATCATTAAACCGAAAACTGGAAAATCTGAATCAATACCTCGGTCAGACACAGCCCGATTTTACCTCAGAACAGTCTAGGAAAAAGAATAATCCCATCTTGTAGCTTGTTAATGTTAAACCCATGTATTATACTTAATTTATTATTACAAATGTTTAGGAGAGACTATGGCAAATACAGATTATAAATCACCCGATGCTTTAATGCGGCATCTTAGGGATAATGGAATTTCCATCTCAGGGAGTTCACAAAAGCAACAACTAATCAATACCGGATATTTTCACGGATATAAAGGATACCGTTTTTTTGTATCTTCCTCTAACAGACTTCCATTCACTTCATATAATGAGATTAACGCAACCATACAATATGATACAAAATTAAAATCTCTTTTATATGGAAAAATGATGTTTATAGAAACTGCTCTAAAAAATATTGCTTTGAACACCATTATGTCAGAAATTGATTCCAGCAGTATCTATGATATGTACGATAAGGCAATCAGCAGCTACAAGAATGCTCCTGCCGGAACTCGTGAGGATATAAAGAAGAAATACCAGAACAACAAACTAAATCTTCAAGGCTCCATACAAAATGCCATTGCTGCTGCATACCGAAAAGAGAATCCGAAAATCACTCATTTTTATAATAATGTCAATTACAATGAAGTTCCTTTATGGGCAATATTTGAAATTCTCACTATGGGCGATTTTGGATATTTGCTTTCATGCCTGACCATTGATATGCGTGAAAAAGTATCCCGTGCAATCGGCATCAATCTATCAAGTGATACTTACCGGGAATTACTTTATAAATATGTATATACCTTAAAAGATTTAAGAAATGCCATTGCTCACAACGATGTGGTATATGATACCCGTTTCAAAAAAATGGACCCTTCAAGACCAATGAAACAATGCCTGATTTTAGAAATGGGGATGCCATACATAAATTTCAAAACAATCGGCGATTACATCATCCTTATCTGTTACTACTTAAAATTACTGAAAGTCTCTAAAACAGAGATCAAATCATTCATCCGTGAATTTGAAAAGATTACAAGAGAATACGAATCTTCTGTAAACCCGAATGTTTCATCTATTTCGATTCATCCTGATTTGTTCTCTCGCTTAAACATCTTAAAAAATTTCATATAATGCTTGCATATTTTACCTGCCTATAGTATATTATAGATAGCAATTGGGGTATGTGTTTGCGGACACATACTTGGAGGAGTCGGAGTGATCCGGCTCCTCTTTAATTTTTAATAAAAAAACGGTAGTCAAAAGGGACACCTAATGACTACCATATTTTTATTCTGCCGCTTCCAACACTAATCTGGCATATTCTTCATCACTTATGCTTTCCAGTTTTCCTGCCACACGCAACGACAATTCCACAAGCTCATCATCGTCGATATGCTTCATTGCCTTATGAATGCCCTCTATAACCTTTGCCCTGCTGTCACTATGGAAAATACATATCAAATTGGTTTCTTCAACTGTAAATGGATTATTCATATTCTTACATCTCCCTGTGTGTATTCTTTGATTTTTCCTGCTCTTTGGAATCTTTCTTGCCCTGTGCCACTTCCTTCTGCTTAGCTGCCAGACGCTCCTTTAAGGAAGTACGAACCTGCGGCTTTTCCGCCTGTTCTTTCTTTTCTTCCTCACGATTGAATTTTTCCACGCCATTGTTGAGTCTCTCATCAATCATGTTATAATTCTGTTCCTCCAGTTCCTCGATCTTAGCAAGCGGCTTGTATTCTGCCAATTTCACAAGCAGTTCCTTTGCCTGTCTCTCACTGTCCTCGTCTATCCCCTCGTCAATAGATGCCTGTAAGAAAATACTTAGAGGTTTCACATTTCCAGTTCTTATATCATCAGCAATCATTTGTATCTGTGATTCTCTGTCTGATACCGAATCTCTATATCCATATGTATCAATCTCATAAGATAACTGGTCAAGTTCTGCCGCAAGTGTCTGTATCTTCTGCTCTTTTGTCTCCATATCAATCACATCTTTCTCCGGATATGCCGCAATCAGCTTTTTAATTGCGTCCTGCACCTTTGGTGTATCACGAAGCTCCGGTGTATAATTCAGGAAATCCACATCAATTCTCTTGCCGCTTACAATGTCTGCCTGCTCATCTTCCCATTCTTCAGTCCCCTCGATGTGCATATTTACACCAATAGAAGGAATCCCATGCATACGGGAAGGATCAATGGCATTGTAAAGTTTCATAGCTTCCTCTATCGTTTCAATGCCCTCATGGTATTCACCCATATTATGAAATTCCCCACACTCCGCAACGGTAAATGTGATATGGACTGTCTCCGGCTCAATCACAGGCTCTTTTTCCAGTTCAGAAAGCACTTTTCCTTCTGATGCAAGTGTGTTTTGTTCCTGCACCACTTCTCTCCCCTGCGTGACAAGCTGATTGTTGATCTGCTCCTGCTGTGCCTTCTCCTGCAGGTAAGTTTCCACCTCCGGAAGATAAGTCTCCAATGTTCCGGTTCTGCTCTCTGTAATCGGGTTAATATCCACCTGAATACCAGCGATATAAATGCTGTCCTCATGTAGCATATTGAAAAGGTCATCTTCTCTGGTGGAGCCTGTGTATTCCACAACTACATCCAAATCCGAATTTTCCTGCTCAATACCTCTGCATCGGCTTCCGGATACCACCACATCAACAATCTGTGCATCCAGTCCATACTCGTCTATCTGCGACTGCACATACGCATATACCGTCTTTTCAATATCCTCTGCACTCTGTCCGTCCAGACTATGAAACAATTCTTCCGTCCTTGCCCGGAAATCTGCAACCACATCCGGATTGTTCTCTCTGAATTCTGCCTGCTTTGCTTCCAAATCTGCCCGTTCCACTTCCTCCGCTTTTTCTGAAAGCTCCTCATAATCTACAAGCTCCACCTCAGAACCCGCATATACTTCGCCCTGCAAATATTCGTCACGATAATACTGCTCTGTGACTGATGAAAAGCGTGGTTCTTTCAGATCTGCAATTACCATATCCATTGCTCTTTGAATCGTAATATCAGGATTGTCATAAACACCGCCATCTAGCAAGTGATACTGTTCATTCAGAATGGAGTAATCGTATCCTTCATCACATTCATGCATAAGGATATAACGGTCTGCGATATGTACCGCAAGCTCTGTCTGTATTTCGTTCTCCTTGCCTTCCAATGTCAGCATAAATTTCGGCAGTTCCGTAAATCCAAAAGAATCAACAAAGTGTGCGCTGTTCTCGCCATCCTCATGCAATACTACAATGTCGCTGACTGAAAGCGAATGAGCCTTATAATCTGCCGGGTGGTCAATATTGAACTTTGTATAGATTGCTTCCAATGTTTCCGACTGTGTCTGTCCCTGCAATTCCGTCAGTTCTCCCATATACACGAGCTTATAATTTTCCGGCAATACAGCATCAAAATTATCTTTGGTTATTCCCATACGCTTCAGGCTTTCCGTTCCCTCAAAACGGAACTTATCCAGTTCAGGATCATCCTTCAACTGATAAATGCCATATTTATCGGTATTTCCATACAAAAGCTGTGCTTCCCTGTTGGAATCACTCTCTGAAAGTTCTTCCTGCATCATCTGGAGCTTTCGTTCATTCAGCCAGTCCCCTTTTTCAATGCCACACATCCCGTCATGTTCTGTAATCTGTTTTCTGTCGGATACGGTAGTCTCTGAACCATCCGTATGCAGAAGATACACAGGCAAGTCACCATCGAACAGTTCCAATGCTCTCTCCTGCGTCAACGGAAGCATTTCATTCCACGTATAGCCATATTCCTGCATTTCGGATATGCTGACCATGCTATCCGGAAGTGCGTCGATTTCTGCCTGTGCATCAATCATTGCTAA
>OMBN01001273.1_pt1 | contig 10344 bp, 6 predicted proteins | sample 1644891 | NCBI WGS metagenome assembly OMBN01 (sample SAMEA103958144, study PRJEB25191) | human gut metagenome | reverse complement strand
ACGCGGATTTGTTAAACGACGCACCAGTAGCCCCGCACCGCCAATCAGCGTCAATACCCCGCATATTCCGCCGAGGATCATCGCCATCTGCTGTTTTACCGCCACCGGCAGAAACCACGCGTACATCCAGTGCGGTGTTAACATGCCGAACAGGTGCCCGAAGAAAATCCCCAAAATGCCGATATGGAACAGATTCGACCATATCACCATCCCACGTTTATCGAGCATCTGGCTGGAGGCGGCGCGCCAGGTATACTGCCCGTAATCGTAGCGCAGCCAGCTTCCAAGGATAAAAACCGTGCCACACAAGTACGGGTAGATATCATAAAAAAAGACGTTCAGATACTGAATCATTTCCCACCTCCCGCACTGATGTCGACATACTGCGGCGCGACATCCTGGCTAAAGCGTCGCTGATATTGATTAAGCGGCGAGCTGTCACACGCCGTGGCGTTATCTTCAATAAACTTCACCTGTTCCTCTTCCCACACCGCATCCAGCGCCTGGCGGGTGTCATCGCGCTCCTCACTGTTCACCTGTTTTGTGACACTGTCACTTGAAAGTGTACTTCCTGCCAGTTGCAACAGGGTGTCAAATAACGCGTACCACGGTGCCTCGCGTTGTTTTAAGCGTCCGCCAAGCAGGGCGAGGATCGGCGCAACGTTGAGCAAGCCTTCTTTCGCCTGATCGTCCGGCAGTACGCTTAAGTACTCCAGATACAGTGGTAGATAATCGGGCAGTTCTCGACAATCCAACTGCAGGCCGACCTTTTCATACTCCGCCAGCAGGTCCACCATTGCCTGGCCGCGATCGCGGGACTCGGCATGAACATGTTCGAACAGCAGCAGCGATGTGGTACGTCCACGGTCAAACACTTCGCACCATTCGGCCTGTTTATCCAGCAGCGGCGCGTTAAGCAGGTTGCGGGTAAAATCCGTAAGCATCGGCGCGTCGCGGCGGATCAACGCCAGCGCGTCCTCCTTACATTCCCACAACAGCTCGTCCGGATATTCCATCAACAGGCCGATCACTTTGAGGATCTGCATTATTCGCCCTCCGCTTTGTCGCGCACTTCGGTGATGTTGATGGCATCGATACGGCTACTGTTGAACAGGTTGAATTTGCTGTCCGAGCCATGGCAACCGTCGCCAAAGGTAAAACCGCAGCCGTTGCGTTCAGCAAAGGCATCGCCCGCCATTTCCCGATGACTGGTTGGAATGACAAAACGGTCTTCATAGTTGGCAATGGCGAGGTAGCGATACATCTCTTCGACCTGGGCGACGCTCAGGCCTACTTCGTCAATGGCGCGGGTATCGGTAACGCCTTCCACGGTTTGTGAACGCATATAGTGGCGCATCGCCATCATCCGTTTCAGCGCCCGCAGTACCGGACCGGTATCGCCGGCACTCAACATATTGGCGAGATATTGCACCGGAATACGCAGGCTTTCGATGGCGGGCAGCACGCCTTCGCTTTTCGGCAAGCCGCCCGCATCAGCGTAAGACTGAATCGGTGACAGTGGAGGAACGTACCAGACCATCGGCAGGGTGCGGTATTCAGGGTGCAGCGGTAACGCCAGTTTCCAGTCCATCGCCATTTTGTAGACTGGCGAACGCTGGGCAGCTTCAATCACGTTTTGTGGAATACCTTGTTTCAGGGCTTCTTCGATCACTGAGGGATCGTGCGGATCGAGGAACACTTCGCACTGGCGTTCATAGAGGTCAACTTCGCGCTCGGTGCTCGCCGCTTCCTCAATGCGGTCGGCGTCGTAAAGCAGCACGCCCAGATACCGGATGCGACCCACGCAGGTTTCGGAGCACACGGTGGGTTGGCCTGACTCAATTCGTGGGTAACAGAAGATACATTTTTCTGACTTGCCGCTTTTCCAGTTGAAGTAGATTTTTTTGTACGGACAACCGCTAATGCACAAACGCCAGCCACGGCATTTATCCTGATCGATCAGCACAATGCCGTCTTCTTCGCGTTTGTAGATAGCGCCGCTGGGGCAGGTCGCTACACAACTGGGGTTAAGGCAGTGTTCGCACAAGCGCGGCAGATACATCATGAAGGTGTTTTCAAACTGCCCGTACATCTCCTTTTGCATGGCCTCGAAGTTGCGGTCGCGGGCTCGTTTTTCAAATTCGCCGCCCAGCAGTTCTTCCCAGTTTGGGCCCCAGATCACTTTGTCCATCCGTTTGCCGTCAATCAGTGAACGCGGACGGGCTGTGGGAATATGTTTGCCTTCCGGCGCGCTATGCAAATGTTCGTAGTCGAAGGTGAAAGGTTCGTAGTAATCGTCAATCTGCGGCACTACCGGGTTGGCGAAAATTTTGGTTATTACGCCCATCTTGCTGCCCAGACGCGGGCGTATCTTGCCATTCACATCACGCACCCAGCCACCTTGCCACTCATCCTGATCTTCCCAGTTTTTCGGATAACCAATGCCCGGTTTGGTTTCGACGTTGTTAAACCATGCGTACTCCATGCCTTCGCGTCCGGTCCAGACGTTTTTACAGGTCACCGAACAGGTATGGCAGCCGATACATTTATCGAGGTTAAGCACCATGCCGACTTGCGAACGTATTTTCATTTTTTCGCCTCCTGAACCTGATCGCGACCTTCATCATCCAGCCAGTTAACGTTCTTCATTTTGCGGATCATAATGAATTCGTCGCGGTTCGAGCCGACAGTGCCGTAGTAGTTAAAGCCCCAGGCCAGCTGCGCGTAACCGCCAATCATATGCGTTGGTTTCGGGCAAACGCGGGTAACCGAGTTATGAATGCCGCCGCGCATGCCAGTTACTTCCGAACCAGGAATATTCATAATGCGTTCCTGGGCGTGATACATCATGGTCATGCCCGGCGGTACACGTTGGCTGACCACCGCGCGGGCAGTCAGCGCGCCGTTGGCGTTAAATACTTCCACCCAGTCGTTATCGACAATGGTCAGTTCTCGGGCATCGGTTTCGCTGATCCAGACAATCGGTCCACCGCGAGAGAGCGTCAGCATTAGCAGGTTTTCACTGTAGGTTGAGTGAATGCCCCATTTCTGGTGCGGCGTCAGGAAGTTAAGGGCTTTTTCCGGGAAGCCGTTTGGCGGTATCTGGCGCATTTCACTGACGCTACGGGTGTCGATAGGCGGGCGATAAGCCACCAGACTTTCACCAAAAGCACGCATCCACGGATGATCCTGATAGAGTTGCTGGCGTCCCGACAGCGTGCGCCACGGAATTAACTCATGAACGTTGGTGTATCCCGCGTTATAGGAGACGTGATCGCTTTCCAGACCAGACCAGGTGGGGCTGGAGATAATTTTACGTGGCTGTGCCTGAATATCGCGAAAGCGAATCTTCTCGTCCTCTTTGTGCAGCGCCAGATGGGTATGTTCGCGTCCGGTGATCTCGCCCAGCGCTTGCCACGCTTTGACTGCAACATGGCCGTTGGTTTCCGGTGCCAGTGCCAGAATCACTTCTGATGCGTCAATGGCGGTGTCAATCAGCGGACGCCCCTGTGCCGGGCTATCACGCTTGGTGTAATTAAGTTTACCGAGGAAATCGATTTCATCCTGGGTATTCCACGAAATCCCTTTACCGCCGTTGCCAAGTTTGTCCATCAATGGCCCGAGCGAGGTAAAGCGTTCATAGGTAGCAGGGTAGTCGCGCTCCACCGCCACAATATTCGGCGCGGTTTTGCCTGGAATCAGATCGCATTCGCCTTTGCGCCAGTCGAGCACTTCACACGGCTGTGAAAGCTCTGCCGGGGAGTCATGCAGCAGTGGTTGTAATACCACGTCGGTTTCTTTGCCGAGATGCCCCACGCACACTTGCGAAAAGGCTTTAGCGATACCTTTGTAGATTTCCCAGTCGCTGCGTGATTCCCACGCCGGATCGACCACCGCAGAAAGCGGATGAATAAACGGATGCATATCCGAGGTATTCATATCGTCTTTTTCGTACCAGGTGGCGGTGGGCAGAACGATATCGGAGAACAGGCAGGTACTGGACATGCGGAAGTCGAGCGTCACCAGCAGGTCGAGCTTGCCTTCAATCGCCGCAGTTTGCCACTCGACTTCTTCTGGTTTGATCCCGTCGCTGGCACCGAGTTCCTCGCCCTGAATCCCGCTTTCGGTCCCCAGCAGATACTTCTGCATATACTCGTGGCCTTTGCCGGAGGAGCCAAGCAGGTTAGAACGCCAGACAAACAAATTACGCGGATGATTGCTGCCGCTATCTGGTTGTTCGCAGGCCATACGTAAATCGCCCGATTTCAGCGCCTGGGCGGTAAATTCTGTGGGGGATAATCCGGCCTTGTCGGCTTCAGCTTTCAGGGAGAGCGGGTTACGCCCCAGCTGCGGCGCAGAAGGGAGCCAGCCCATACGTTCGGCGCGAACGTTGAAATCAATCAGGTGACCGCTGTATTTACTGGCATCGGCGAGCGGTGAGAGCAATTCCTGCGCGGTGACTTTTTCATAGCGCCACTGGCTGGAGTGATTGTAGAAAAACGAGGTGCTGTTCATCTGGCGCGGTGGCCGGTTCCAGTCGAGCGCAAAGGCCAGAGGCAGCCAGCCGGTTTGCGGGCGCAGTTTTTCCTGACCGACATAGTGCGCCCAGCCGCCACCGCTTTGTCCGACACAACCGCAGAAGATCAGCATATTGATCATCCCGCGGTAGTTCATGTCCATGTGATACCAGTGGTTAACACCTGCGCCGAGAATAATCATCGAGCGCCCATGCGTTTTATGGGCGGTATCGGCAAATTCACGGGCGATGGTTTCAATATACTGGCGCGGAACGCCGGTAATTTGCTCGCCCCAGGCAGGGGTATAAGGTTTGATTTCAGCGTAATCTTTCGCGCTGTTTTCATCTTCCAGCCCGCGATCGAGGCCATAATTCGCCAGTACCAAATCATAAACGCTGACGACCGGACAGGTGTTGCCATCGGCTAATGTCAGGTTTTTAACGGGCAATTGGCGCACCAGGACCGGATTGTGTTTTACGCGGCGAAAATGCGGATTTTCAATGCCGCCAAAGTAGGGGAAGGCCACGCCTGCAACGGCATCATGTTGACCGAGCAGAGTTAACGACAATTCGGTTTCCGTACCGGCGGCAATGGATTCCAGATTCCATTTGCCTTTTTCTCCCCAGCGAAAACCAATCGAACCGTTAGGCACCACCAGTTCACCTGCGGTATTAACTGCCACGGTTTTCCACTGCGGATTATTGCTTTCGCCCAGTCCATCCACCAGGTCAGATGCGCGGACCATGCGCCCGGGAACGTAGCTGCCGTCGTCGCGAGGTTCCAGCATTACCAGCATAGGCATGTCGCTGTAGCGGCGGCAGTAGTTGATAAAATAATCGCTGGGATTATCGAGATGAAACTCTTTTAAAATGACATGGCCCATTGCCATTGCCAGGGCACTATCAGTGCCTTGTTTCGGTGCCAGCCACTGGTCGCACAATTTGGCCACTTCAGAGTAGTCAGGGGTAATGGCGATGGTTTTAGTGCCTTTGTAGCGTACTTCGGTAAAGAAATGGGCGTCCGGCGTACGTGTCTGCGGTACGTTAGACCCCCAGGCGATGATGTAACTGGAGTTATACCAGTCGGCAGATTCCGGTACGTCGGTTTGCTCGCCCCAGGTCATCGGCGAGGCGGGCGGCAGGTCGCAATACCAGTCGTAGAAGCTTAAACAGGTGCCACCTAACAGCGACAGATAACGTGTTCCGGCGGCGTAAGAAACCATCGACATCGCCGGGATCGGCGAGAAACCGGCAACGCGATCCGGGCCGTAAGTTTTGATGGTCCAGACGTTAGCAGCGGCAATCAGCTGGTTTAGCTCCTGCCAGTTGGAGCGGATAAAGCCGCCGCGTCCACGTACTTGTTTGTAGCTCAGGCACTTTTGCGGATCGTTCATAATCGATGCCCACGCCAGTACCGGATCGCTGTGTTGCTTGAGGGCTTCGCGCCACAGTTCAATCAGTCGTTTACGAATGAGCGGGTATTTCAGGCGGTTAGCGCTGTAGAGATACCAGGAGTAACTTGCGCCACGCGGGCAGCCGCGAGGTTCGTGATTTGGCAGGTCAGGGTGAGTGCGCGGGTAGTCGGTCTGTTGGATTTCCCAGGTCACCAGACCATTTTTAACGTAGATTTTCCAGCTACAGGAGCCTGTACAGTTAACACCGTGGGTGGAACGCACGATTTTGTCGAACTGCCAACGCTGGCGATAGCTGTCCTCCCAGTCGCGGTTGCTATGCATCACCTGTCCGTGACCATCGGCAAAGGTTTCGCCCTTTTGTTTGAAGTAGCGAAAGCGATCCAAAAGTTTACTCATGACATAACTCCTGCTCCAGGAATGAATTGGGATCTGATGCCTTGTCGGATGAGACACGGTTGTAGCCTGATAAGACGTGTCAGGCATCGATCTCTTATTTTTGGCTGAACTTCCGCCGACCATAAATCAGCCAGGTCAGTAGCACACAAACGATGTAGAAGATTAAAAACACTTTCATCGCGCCCACCGGAGAGCCGGTCATATTGAGCGACATGCCAAACGCCTGCGGAATAAAAAAGCCGCCCACTGCGCCAATGGCTGAGATAAAGCCCAGAGCGGCTGCCGTTTCGGTGACGGCTTCTCTTTGAGCTTGCTCATCACTACCGCCTTTCATCTTCACCCGATAAATTGTTATCTGGCGAAAGATGACGGCGATCATCTGGAAAGTAGAACCACTTCCCAGACCCGCGGTCAGAAACAGCCCCATAAATACGGCGTAAAATGCGATGAAATTACCGGAGCCTGTGCCCGGTAAGGTAAGGAACAGCAGGGCGCTGAAAATCGCCATAAAAATGAAGTTGATCAACGTTACCCGCACGCCGCCGAATTTATCGGAAATAGCACCACCAACCGATCGCGCGATGGCACCGATAAATGGGCCAAAGAACGCCAGGCGCAGAATATTCACATCCGGGAACTGGGTTTTTGCCAGCATGGCAAAACCCGCAGAAAAACCGATAAACGAACCGAAGGTGGCAAGATAAAGCAGGCTCAGCAGCCAGAGATGCAGGCGTTGTAAGACAGGGAGCTGGTCGGCAATTGAGGCGCGTGAACTGGCGATATCATTCATCCCTGACCAGGCGGCGATCGTGGCAATCGCCAGTAATGGTACCCAAATCCATGCGGCATTCGCCAGCGACATCACCGAACCGTCGGCCTGCGGTACGCCATTGACGCCGAGAAAGGCAAATACGGGGACAAAAATGACCAGCGGTGCAACCAGCTGCATCACACTTACACCTAAGTTTCCTAATCCGCCATTAATCCCAAGAGCGCTCCCTTGTTTGGCTTTTGGAAAGAAGAAACTGATATTGCCCATGCTCGAAGCAAAGTTCGCACCTGCAAAACCGCATAGCAAAGCGATAACGATAAATATCCCAAAAGGAGTATTCGGATTCTGCACGGCAATTCCGAGCCAGACGCAAGGAATAATCAGGATTGCAGTACTAAAAACCGTCCATCGGCGTCCACCGAATATAGGCACCATAAAGGAGTAGGGAACACGCAATAATGCGCCAGAAACGGAGGGTAATGCGGTTAATAAAAAGAGTTGATCGGTAGTGAAATTAAAACCGATTTTATTGAGATTAACAGTAACTGCGCTAAATAGCATCCAGACACAGAAGGCAAAAAGTAGGCAACTGACTGATATCCAGAGGTTTCTTCGTGCAATATGCTTTCCTTTATTTTCCCAGAAGGCCGGATTTTCTGGTTTCCAGTCGCGTAAAAGATAACGACTATTTTTCTCATTTTGCAGTGCCATATTGTTCCTCACATGCACACATTGGTAATGAAAAAAAGACAAAACAGGAGGTAAGGCGCAATAGCCAGTTATTAGAATTAAGGATGAATCAGGTGAAGTGCTGATTAGAAGAATAGATAAGAAAGCGTAACTGCGGGGGCAGAATGTGGATTAAACAGACAGATATGTGTTACTAAATGTAACTAAAATGGCTTTCTGGTATTTGAAATTTATTTTTTAATATTGTCAGAATTTATCTGATTAACTGCCGGGCCGTAGACCCGACAATTATTTTAGCCACGACGTGTCGCCAGCCAGCAGAGCAGGGAACCGCCGCAGACCATTAGCGCGCCTTGCCAGAACGAGAACGACAGCGGGGCGCTGAGTAACACGGCTGCAAGTGCTGAGGAAAGGACGGGCGTAAAATACGAACCTACCGCCATTATGGTGACGTTGCCATGTAATATACCGACATTCCATGCAGCATAAGCAAATCCTAAGGTAAATGCCGCAGAGATGAGTTTAATCATGACGGGCGTGCTAAATACCATTTCAACGGCGGAGCTGAGGTCACCCGCTTTAGCCAGGCGAGAAGAACGAACCTGACCCAGCTCAACAGTTTGGTTCATTGATTCTGAATCAATCGCACAAGCGGCATTTACCACTTCACCTTTAAAATGAATTACACCGCCATTAACAGTGGTCGTTACTGATTCATCACCCTCGGCTGCGCTTACCGCAGCAGACGACATCGCCAACACAGAAACGACAATAATACCGACATGTTTGAGTTTCATAATTCTCCAAAATTTATATTTAAGTAGCTGAATAAAGAGAGTTAACAATTAAGTTATTCTGTTATTGCTTATAAAACAAGAATCATTCTTGATTGGATGTTGCCCTGAGAATATAGTTTCCATGGTTATTACATTTCACGAAGAATGATAATATCTTTAAATTACAAGGACACCTATTCACAACAAGTTTATTGCTGCACTTGTTGTAGAGAGTATTTGTAAAAACATTTTATGTCGCTAAATAACATGACGATTTCATTATGCATGTTATTTATAAACAGCGACTAAACAGAATATTATTGCGAACAAGGGAAGTGTCAGGAAAGGTCAAGAGGTACTAATAGTTTATATGGCTATAAACATTAGCTATGATTAATATTTGCCTGGTGAAACTAACACCAAATTGCTGTAACTCTCTTTGAATCATAAACTGAAGGATGATGCAGCACAGTTCCTCGTGGACTATCCTGGCTACTACATGACCAAACGCGGATATCATCCTCGAGCAGTCAACTCTGGCCATCTTTTTACTCAGCTATGAGGACCTGATCGTCGACTTTGCTATCTGCATGATGAATCTCCTCAGCAGCAGATGCAGTATTTACCGAAATGAATTCCATGAATAATGCAGTAATTAGTAGTGCTTTCATATCTGATACCTGTTTTAAACGATATATTTGAAAGTTGACGAATATCGGAAATAGCTTCCTCCTTCTTGATCTGTAAATATACAGTTCTAAGCTGTCATAAGACTGACTGTCATATGACAACGTTGTTAGATTTTTGAATTTTTCGAATACAGATTCAGGTCGTTAATAACGCACTCAGGTTCTTCAGTAAGGGGCATATTGTCTATATCGAAAACCCCATCATTTTTTTGTGGATTATCATTCCGCAGCTCTGCAAACAGAGGAGTGAGATCCTGCTGTGCTTCTCCTCGCTCTGCGACCAGTTCGAACGTTTTATTTTTTGCCGCATCGTTGCTCAGAGCTGTTACAAGAACCTGGGCGATTTGCTCCCGGGAGATAACACCATCTTCCGGCGTTCCCGCATGGCGTCTGTCCCCCTGAAGCATGACGATTCTGTGCTCATCATCATTGTTGTAATCAAACCAGCCGGGTCTGACGATAGTGTAGATATGCCCACTGGCTCTGACCAGGCGTTCAGAGCGTCTCTTCCAGTCATGAACTTCAGTACGTTGATTCCAGCTACTGAGCCGCTCAGTTACGCCAATCGTTGTCATCAGGGCGATGCGAACAGGTGTATCCATGAATATTCGCAAAATGTTACGTACACCGCCGTAATCTATTGCTCTGGCGCCAATACGTCCCTGACCATCAGAGCCGAGTGTAAAAATGATGGCATCAATATCTTTCGGTAAATCGGTAAGTGTTTCAGGTATTGAAACATCGCCATAGAAAATATCTGTTCCACGAGGGAGTAACTTGATTTTCCGCCGATTCCTGACCAGAGTCACGGGCTGATGGCCCATTGCAATAGCAGTATTCACAACATGAATACCAATACTTCCTGTTGCGCCAGCAACGAGTATTCTCATGATAAACCTTCTGATAATTCAGCCTTATTTTTGATACAGCCAGAATATCAATTATCATTATTGCCAGTAACGAGGCTAAAATGATTGTGTCTATGAACACCCTTCATGAATGCGCTTTGAAGGGAATGCTTCTACAAGGAAATCATCAATGTGAAGTGGTCAACAAAAACTGGCCACCGAGTTAGAGTTTTTTCCAGTAT
>OMBN01001255.1_pt1 | contig 10559 bp, 7 predicted proteins | sample 1644891 | NCBI WGS metagenome assembly OMBN01 (sample SAMEA103958144, study PRJEB25191) | human gut metagenome | reverse complement strand
ATGCGCCTGTCGTAGTTAATGCCGCCGGGATCTGGGGGCAACACATTGCCGAATATGCCGATCTGCGCATTCGCATGTTCCCGGCGAAAGGATCGCTGCTGATCATGGATCACCGCATTAATCAGCATGTGATCAACCGCTGCCGCAAACCTTCCGACGCCGATATTCTGGTGCCTGGCGATACCATTTCGCTGATTGGCACCACCTCTTTACGTATTGATTACAACGAGATTGACGATAATCGAGTGACGGCAGAAGAAGTTGATATTCTGCTGCGTGAAGGGGAAAAACTGGCCCCCGTGATGGCGAAAACGCGCATTTTGCGGGCCTACTCTGGCGTACGCCCGCTGGTTGCCAGCGATGACGATCCGAGCGGGCGTAACGTCAGCCGTGGCATCGTGCTGCTCGACCATGCTGAACGCGATGGTCTGGACGGGTTTATCACCATCACCGGTGGCAAACTGATGACCTATCGGCTGATGGCGGAATGGGCTACCGACGCCGTATGCCGCAAACTGGGCAACACGCGCCCCTGTACGACCGCCGATCTGGCACTTCCTGGTTCACAGGAACCCGCTGAAGCTACCTTGCGTAAAGTCATCTCCCTGCCTGCCCCGCTGCGCGGTTCTGCGGTTTATCGTCATGGCGATCGCACGCCTGCCTGGCTGAGCGAAGGCCGTCTGCACCGTAGCCTGGTATGTGAGTGCGAAGCGGTAACTGCGGGTGAAGTGCAGTACGCGGTAGAAAATTTAAACGTTAATAGCCTGCTGGATTTACGCCGTCGTACCCGTGTGGGGATGGGCACCTGCCAGGGCGAACTCTGCGCCTGCCGCGCTGCCGGACTGCTGCAACGTTTTAACGTCACGACGTCCGCGCAATCTATCGAGCAACTTTCCACCTTCCTAAACGAACGCTGGAAAGGCGTGCAACCCATCGCCTGGGGAGATGCGCGAAAGCGAATTTACCCGCTGGGTTTATCAGGGATTGTGTGGTCTGGAGAAGGAGCAGAAAGATGCGCTTTGATACTGTCATTATGGGCGGCGGCCTCGCCGGATTACTCTGTGGCCTGCAACTGCAAAAACACGGCCTGCGCTGTGCCATTGTCACTCGTGGTCAAAGCGCGCTGCATTTCTCATCTGGATCGCTGGATTTGCTGAGCCATCTGCCGGATGGTCAACCGGTGACAGACATTCACAGTGGACTGGAATCTTTGCGTCAGCAGGCACCTGCCCATCCTTACACTCTTCTCGGGCCACAACGCGTGCTCGATCTCGCTTGCCAGGCGCAGGCATTAATCGCTGAAAGCGGTGCGCAATTGCAGGGCAGCGTAGAGCTGGCTCACCAGCGGATTACACCGCTTGGCACTCTGCGCTCAACCTGGCTAAGTTCGCCAGAAGTCCCTGTCTGGCCGCTGCCCGCGAAGAAAATATGCGTGGTGGGAATTAGCGGCCTGATGGATTTTCAGGCGCATCTTGCGGCGGCTTCGTTGCGCGAACTCGACCTTGCCGTTGAAACCGCAGAAATAGAACTGCCGGAACTGGATGTCCTGCGCAATAACGCCACCGAGTTTCGCGCGGTGAATATCGCCCGTTTCCTTGATAACGAAGAAAACTGGCCGCTGATAATTGATGCGCTAATCCCTGTCGCCAATACCTGTGAAATGATCCTGATGCCCGCCTGTTTCGGCCTGGCCGATGACAAACTGTGGCGTTGGCTGAATGAAAAACTACCTTGTTCACTGATGCTTCTGCCAACACTACCACCTTCAGTGCTGGGGATACGTCTGCAAAACCAGTTGCAGCGTCAGTTTGTGCGTCAGGGCGGTGTGTGGATGCCGGGCGATGAAGTGAAAAAAGTGACCTGTAAAAATGGCGTGGTGAATGAAATCTGGACGCGCAATCACGCCGATATCCCGCTGCGCCCACGATTTGTGGTGCTTGCGAGCGGCAGTTTCTTTAGCGGCGGACTGGTGGCAGAACGTGACGGCATTCGCGAGCCGATTCTCGGCCTTGATGTGCTACAAACCGCTACGCGGGGTGAATGGTATAAGGGCGATTTTTTTGCGCCGCAGCCGTGGCAGCAGTTCGGTGTAACCACTGATGAGGCGCTACGCCCGTCGCAGGCGGGGCAAACCATTGAGAACCTGTTTGCCATCGGTTCGGTGCTGGGCGGATTTGATCCCATCGCCCAGGGATGCGGCGGCGGTGTTTGTGCCGTCAGTGCTTTACATGTCGCTCAACAGATTGCCCAACGCGCAGGAGGCCAACAATGAATGACACCAGCTTCGAAAACTGCATTAAGTGCACCGTCTGCACCACCGCCTGCCCGGTGAGCCGGGTGAATCCGGGTTATCCGGGGCCAAAACAAGCCGGGCCGGATGGCGAGCGTCTGCGTTTAAAAGATGGTGCACTGTATGACGAGGCGCTGAAATATTGCATCAACTGCAAACGTTGTGAAGTCGCCTGCCCGTCCGATGTGAAGATTGGCGATATTATCCAGCGCGCGCGGGCGAAATATGACACCACACGCCCGTCGCTGCGTAATTTTGTGTTGAGTCATACCGACCTGATGGGTAGCGTTTCCACGCCGTTCGCCCCCATCGTCAACACTGCTACCTCGCTGAAACCGGTGCGGCAGTTGCTTGATGCGGCGTTAAAAATCGACCACCGTCGCACGCTACCGAAATACTCCTTCGGTACGTTCCGTCGCTGGTATCGCAGTGTGGCGGCTCAGCAAGCGCAGTATAAAGACCAGGTCGCTTTCTTTCACGGCTGCTTCGTTAACTACAACCATCCGCAGCTAGGCAAAGATTTAATTAAAGTGCTCAACGCGATGGGTACCGGTGTACAACTGCTCAGCAAAGAAAAATGCTGCGGCGTACCGCTGATCGCCAACGGTTTTACCGATAAAGCACGCAAACAGGCAATTACGAATGTAGAGTCGATCCGCGAAGCTGTGGGAGTAAAAGGCATTCCGGTGATTGCCACCTCCTCAACGTGTACATTTGCCCTGCGCGACGAATACCCGGAAGTGCTGAATGTCGACAACAAAGGCTTGCGCGATCATATCGAACTGGCGACCCGCTGGCTGTGGCGCAAGCTGGACGAAGGCAAAACGTTACCGCTGAAACCGCTGCCGCTGAAAGTGGTTTATCACACTCCGTGCCATATGGAAAAAATGGGCTGGACGCTCTACACCCTGGAGCTGTTGCGTAAAATCCCGGGGCTTGAGTTAACGGTGCTGGATTCCCAGTGCTGCGGTATTGCGGGAACTTACGGTTTCAAAAAAGAGAACTACCCCACTTCACAAGCCATCGGCGCACCACTGTTCCGCCAGATAGAAGAGAGCGGCGCAGATCTGGTGGTCACCGACTGCGAAACCTGCAAATGGCAGATTGAGATGTCCACAAGTCTTCGCTGCGAACATCCGATTACGCTGCTGGCACAGGCGCTGGCTTAAACTCCTTTCTGATGCCCGGTAAGCATGTTGTTACCGGGCATTTTTGCGTACACGATTCCGTGCCCAATGTATGCGTTGCAACGCAGTGAAAATTCCTCTGAAAACGTCTCGCAAAGGCTGAAACTGGCAGATGTCAAAGGCCTGGGATAACCGTAATGTCGCGTCATCATAAATATCAGGTGACGGACAACCATGACCGAATCAACAACCTCCTCCCCGCATGATGCGGTGTTTAAAACCTTTATGTTCACACCCGAAACCGCACGGGATTTTCTGGAAATACATCTACCAGAGCCGCTGCGCAAGCTTTGCAACCTGCAAACCTTACGCCTGGAACCCACCAGTTTTATTGAAAAAAGTTTACGCGCTTACTACTCGGATGTTTTGTGGTCCGTGGAAACCAGCGAGGGTGACGGCTATATCTACTGCGTGATTGAACATCAAAGCTCTGCAGAAAAGAATATGGCTTTTCGGCTAATGCGCTATGCCACTGCCGCCATGCAGCGTCACCTGGATAAAGGCTATGACAGAGTTCCGCTGGTGGTGCCATTGCTGTTTTATCATGGCGAAGCCTCGCCCTACCCGTACTCACTCAACTGGCTGGATGAGTTTGACGATCCGCAACTTGCCCGGCAGTTGTACACCGAAGCTTTTCCGTTGGTGGATATCACCATCGTACCTGACGATGAGATCATGCAACATCGGCGTATAGCTCTGCTGGAACTGATTCAAAAGCATATTCGCGACCGCGATTTAATCGGTATGGTCGACAGGATCACCACGCTTTTGGTTAGAGGCTTCACTAATGACAGTCAGCTACAAACACTGTTTAATTATCTGCTGCAATGCGGCGATACCTCCCGTTTCACCCGCTTTATTCAGGAGATTGCCGAACGTTCACCACTACAAAAGGAGAGATTAATGACTATTGCTGAACGGCTACGGCAGGAAGGACATCAAATTGGCTGGCAGGAAGGTAAATTAGAAGGTTTGCAGGAAGGCATGCATGAACAAGCCATTAAAATTGCTTTGCGCATGCTGGAGCAGGGCATTGATCGTGACCAGGTGCTCGCGGCCACTCAGCTAAGCGAAGCCGATCTGGCAGCGAATAACCACTAATTAACACAGGCCCACAGCCGATCCCCATGGGCCTTTGATATCAATAACTACCTTTTACGCGTGGCCCATTTTTGCCTGATTTAAACATCGCCAGTCGTTGATCCACGGCATCGCTGTAGAGCATCGTGTCAACGCCAACAGCGACAAAGTTCGCTCCCCACGCCAGGCATTGCTGCGCCATATCAGGAGCCACAGCCAGAAAACCAGCCGCTTTACCCGCAGCACGGATCCGCCGAATGCTGGTTTCAATAATTCGCTGCACTTCCGGGTGCCCGGCGTTATCCGGGTAGCCCAACGACGCAGAAAGATCCGCAGGTCCAATAAACACGCCATCAATCCCTTCAACATCGAGGATTTCGTCCAGGTTATCCAGTGCCGTTTTACTTTCCACCTGCACCAACAGACAAAGCGAATCGTTGACTTGCGCCATGTAATTCTCAATGCGTCCCCAGCGTGCAGCCCGTGCCACACTGGCCCCAACACCACGCTCACCGTAGGGAGGATAGCGCGTGGCAGACACCACCTGACGTGCCTGATCGGCAGTATCGACCATCGGGATCAGTAGAGTTTGCGCGCCAATATCCAGGACTTGTTTAATCAGCGGCTTACTGCCTTCCACCGGACGGATCACGGGGTGGCTGGCATAGGGCGCTACCGCCTGTAGCTGGTGATAAAGATCCTGAATGGTGTTTGGCGCATGCTCCCCGTCAATCAGCAACCAGTCATAACCGGAAGTGGCGGCAATTTCTGCCATATAGGCAGTCGTTGAGCTTAACCACAGACCAATTTGCACTTCGCCCTTGCGTAAACGTTCTTTAAAGGGATTGGTTAATAATGCGTTCATCGTGTTCCTTAAACTATTTAATGATGTGCCACGTCGGTCTGCGCAACAGTGCGATTTACACGCAGAGTGAAAATAATCAGCGAACCGATGACCGCCACCGCTGCCAGCGTCAGTAATCCCGCCGCATCGCTGGAAAATAACGTTTCTGCTTTCACGCGCAGGATCGGGGCAATAAACCCGCCCAATACCAATGCCCGCCGCCAGTAATGTCAGCGCTGCGACATTACGCCGTTCGCCGGTTTTATCGGAGTAGCGCGGAATAAGCCAGGTCCCAAACAAGGCCGCAACCCACGGAATGGCGGTGACCACCGACGCCGTAAAGCCCACTTTTGTCCCCAGCAATGCAGCAACCTGGGTCGGCAGGAAGAAAATTAATCCGTAAACCGCCACCTGAATGGTCAGGTAGATAATCGCCAGTTGCCAGACTCGCCCATTACGCAACGCATCGCTCAGTCGCGAAGTCACTTTCTGTTGTTCTTCACTTGCCAGTTGATTGATAAGTAACGTTTTTTCTTGTTTACTCAGAAAACGTGCCTGCTCCGGTGTGTCATCAAGCCAAAAGAATGTGAATACCCCAGCGCCGACTGCCAGCAATCCTTCAATCACAAACATCCAGAACCAGCCGGGATGCCCCATAAATCCATGCATCTCCAGCAGCGCGCCGGAAAGCGGTGATCCCAGTGTTAACGCCAGCGGTGCGCCCATATAGAACAGCCCCATAATGCTGGCGCGATTACGCTGCGGAAACCATTGCGAAGTGAGATAAATCATACCAGGGAAAAAACCGGCCTCCGCAGCACCAAGCAGAGTGCGAACGATCAGAAATTTCGCTTCAGTATCGGCCCATGCCATGGCAGCCGAAAGAAATCCCCACAGCAGTGTTGTCGTACCAATCCAGGTTCTGGCCCCCAGTTTGCGCATCAAAAGATTCGCCGGAACCCCCAGAAACGCGTATACCACAAAGAAAATGCCTGCTCCCAGCGCATAAGCTTCATTACTCAGCCCGGTATCAATCTGGTAGGTCTGTTTGGCAAAACCAATATTCGAACGGTCGAGAAACGCCAGCACATACAGCGCCAACATAAACGGAATTAAACGCGCGCGGTTTTTCTTCACCACGGCGTCAAGCAAAGCGGTGCTCATAAAAAGCTCCTTAGAATATGTGGGCGTTACCGTTGTCACAGCAACGCCCGGAGTGATTAGTGGCTGTAGGGGCGTTTCAAATTGCAGTCACGATTGAGTTCGACGCCGAAACCGGGTTTATCAAGCACTGATTTATGAATACGACCATTCACCGGTACTGGCTCATTAAGCAGAATCGGATCAAATTGCGGACGCATCGTTGAACAATCCGGGCTGGTCATCAGGAATTCGCTGAATGGCGTATTGGTGAAGGTGATCACCGCATGGTGGGAGTAAACAGACGAACCGTGTGGCACCACCAGTTGCCCCCTTGATTTGGCGATTGCGGCAATTTCCACCAGCGTGGTTAAGCCACCGCACCAGCCAACATCCGGCTGCATAATGTCGATACCGGTTTCTGAAAGCGTACGGAAAGATTGCAGTGTGCCGTGGTGCTCACCGCTGGTGACCATCATCCCCGCTGGTGCGTTGTGTTTCAGTTCGCGATAACCTTCATACTGCTGTGGCGGCAGGCACTCTTCGATCCATTTCAGGTTATAGGGCGCGCAAGCGTGGGCCAGTTTGATGGCATAGTTCACGTCCTGACTCATCCAGCAGTCGAGCATTAACCAGAAATCCTCACCGCATTTTTCACGCATATCCGCGACCATAGCGGCATCTTTGCGGATCCCCGCATCACCATCATGTGGCCCCCAGTGCGTCGGCATTTTGCCACCGATAAAGCCCATCTCTTTTGCCAGATCCGGACGCGCACCTGTGGCGTAGAACTGAATTTCATCACGAACTGCACCACCTAAAAGTTTATAAACCGGAAGCCCGACCACTTTGCCGAACAGATCCCACAGAGCCAGATCGACACAGGAAATCGTATTCATCACCAGGCCACCAGAGCCGGAGTAATACAGGGTGGCATTGAGCATTTGATCGTGGATCAGTTTGATATCACTGACGCATTTACCCTCAATGAAACGGTTAAGATGTTTTTCGACAATAAAACAGCCCATTTCACCGGCTGTCGAAACAGCGAATCCGGTCTGGCCGTTTTCTGCTTCAACTTCAACAATCAACGTGCCAAGAACGTTAATGCCAAATGACTGGCGTGACTGCTCGTAATCGCGGTATTTACTCATCGGGGTGGCAATATGATCATCAATCCAGTGATTCGCCCCCTGGTCGTGATAATCACCGCCGCCAGCGCCTTTTTCTGCTGTCGCACCGCCAGTAAACCAGGCGCGAACCTGTTTGATTTTTGGTAGGGTCATGATGTTCTCCATTGTTATGAGGCCTGTAAGTCAAAGGGACTTTTCCATCCCAACAAACGTGAAATATCCCTGGCGCAGGCAATAGCCTTGCCCGCCAGATAATCACGGTATTCTTCATTGATTTGTAAGCGGGTACCGACCACCGAAATCGCAGCGGTAAGCTCGTTATTGGCGTTAAACACCGGCGCAGCGACACAACGGACATCGGCATAATCTTCGCCGTTGTCATAGCTCCAGCCCTGACGGCGAATACGCGCCAGTTCCTCGTAGAGCCGTTGTGGATGGGTAATGGTGGTGGGTGTCATCTGCTCCCAGACCAGCTCTTCGATAATACTTTTCTGTACAGCTTCAGGTTGCCAGGCAAGCAGGCATTTACCTATTCCGGAGCGATAAAGCGAAAGGCTTTTTCCTTCATGGGAACGCACGCTGATAGTGGCTGATGACTCCACTTTCAAAATGTAATAAGCGCTGCCGTTATCAATAATCCCCAGGTGACATAACAGCCCGGTGGTATCCATCAGTTGCGTCAAACGCGGTCGAGCCAGTTCCCGGAGATCCATCTTGCTTAACGCATGACCGGAAAGCTCCACCAGCCTGGTCCACAAACAAAAATTTTCCTGGTGATCAAGGCTAAGAAAACGCTGACGCCTGAGTTCATTAAGCAGCAAATAGGCTGTGCTTTTAGGGATCCCCAATGTGTCAATGATCGTCGCAGCACTACAGGGGCCAATCCGGGCAATCAAATTGAGAATATCAATAGCCCGTGTCAGGGCGGGAACTTTGCTTGATTCCAACATACTGGACTCCAGTCTTAGATACTGGAATCAGTCTCGTTGCTCAGGGGGAGTAAAATTGTGAAGCGCATCAAATCCCGTTTCTCGTCCAGCGGACTGGAGAAATTACGCACAAATTTGTGAATCAGCGCACGGATTTTTTCTTATTGAGTACAACAGGTTGGACAAATTTTGCCGGAGGGGGAATGTGCCGGTGCAGTAAACCGGCACAGAGTGGCGGAATCAGACAGATAAGGTCATGGACTCAACAACCTCAATCCAGCCATGCTCGCTGGCGATGTCCTGGCCGTTTAACCAACGGCGTAGCATATTAAGCGCCATCATTGCGCAGACTTCCTGGCGAATAGCCAGACTGTAGCGTGTGGCACTGAAATGTACACGCAAAGCGAAAGTGCCGTCTGGCGTGGCTAGTGCAAAGTTGAGATGCTCATCTTCCAGACCAGAAACAGCCAGTGCCAACCCAGCAAAATGGTTCGCCCGCCGTTCTGTAATCCAGTGCGCAGTTTGCGCCAGGGTTTCCTCCTGTGAAGGAACCACTTCACACGCCAGCAATGGAGCATCTGCGCGAGAAAGTTGCAAAGCCAATAAACCACCGGTGAATTGCTCGCTCAGCGTCAGGCTGAACTGGCGGCTCTGCAATTCGCGACTGATCTGCGCGGGCAGTCCTTCGGTGCCTTCGAAAATCACGCTCTGTCCGGCAACACGTTTAACGTCCAGCCACAGTTTTTCCATCGCCTGTTCCTCGCTTGCCGGTCCGGTGAGTTTCAGTTCGATAATCGGCATTGAGGAGCGATAGCCCATTGTTACGCCCGGCGGCAGTTGTAGAGTGTCCAGGCTTTGTGCCAGATCGCTTTCCGAACGACCAAAGGTAGTCAAACGCAGGCAAACCGGCGGCTGTGGTAAAGAAAAACGCTCGCGCAGGCGCGGCAGGATTTCGTGCTCGACCATCACCTTAAATTCTGACGGTACGCCGGGGGTAAAGAACATCAGGCAACGATTAAGCTGTATGGCAAAACCACAGGCAGTGCCTACCGGGTTATTGATAAATTCAGCACTGGCAGGCAGCTCCGCTTGTTTACGGTTGCTCGGTGCCATTACTCGTCCCCGTTCATGGAAATAGCGTTCCATCTCTTTGAGCCAGGCTTCATGCAGCACCAGGCCTTCACCTTTTGCTGTCGCAGCGGCGAGTGCGCTTAAATCATCACTGGTCGGTCCCAGCCCGCCGTTAACGATCAGCACATCGGCGTGCTGACTACGTTCGCGAAGAATGGTGACTAAGTCATCAAGATTATCCCCCACCGTATTGCGGCGAGATAATGGCAGCCCCTGATGAAAGAAAAAATCGGCCAGCCAGGCAGCGTTAGTGTCAACGATTTGCCCGTGTAACACTTCATCCCCGGTGGATAACATTTCCACTTTTAACATGGTTATCTCCTGCTTTTGTTATCGAATCACTATAACGCAAAGGGAGACAGGGCGTAGTAAGAAACTGAATGGCGCGACAGAACGCCGCGCCGGAAGGCGTCAGAAGCTGGCATTTACCCCAACATACGGACCATCAGCAATGGCGTTATCACGATTGCCATTTTTACCTGCCAGGTTCAGGTAACGGTAGCCAGCCTCAATGCTGACTGGACGCATAATGGTGTAACGCGCGCCAGCATTCGCTTCTTCATAACTTTTAATTCCGCTGGAGAGCGAATCCGGAGAGTAGTAATACTCACCAAACAAGCGGAAGCTGTCACCAATTTGCCACTGCAAACCACCGCCAACTGCCGCTGCATAACCTTCATCACCATCGTTCGGGTTGGTGTAAACGCCTTTTCCGCCAACGGTCGCCATTAATGGTCCGAGAGGCAGATTCAACCCCAGCCCCACGCCCGCGGCATCACCGTCGTCGTCGTTATGTGTCCAGTTACCGCTTAACGCCAGGCCCGT
>OMBN01001241.1_pt1 | contig 10624 bp, 4 predicted proteins | sample 1644891 | NCBI WGS metagenome assembly OMBN01 (sample SAMEA103958144, study PRJEB25191) | human gut metagenome | reverse complement strand
GCTTGCCCAGTGGATCACTGACAACAGGCTTCACCTATGCCATGTTTTCACAGTTGATGACCTGAAATATCTCCACCGAGGAGGCAGAGTATCAAAGACTGCCGCCATAGCAGGCTCTATTCTTGGCATTAAACCGCTTCTCCACGTTGACAACGAGGGACATCTTATCCCAGTTGGAAAGATACGAGGCAGAAAGCAATCCATTGAAAAGCTTGTGGATATGATGTGCGAACGCATGGGAAATTGGGATAATTCCACAGTAGCCGTCTGCCATGGCGACTGCCTTTCAGACGCAGAATATGCAGCCGACCTTATGCGAAAAAAGCTTGGCAAGAAGACCACTGTGCATATCTGCTACACAGGTGCTGTTATAGGCTCACACTCAGGACCTGGAACTCTCGCTCTGTTCTTTATGGGCGACCAGCGATAAAAATACAATACAAAAGCGGACGAAGCCCGAAAACTTCGTCCGCTATTTTTATATGCGATATCAAAGACCCTTTGCCTTTTTCAAAGTTATACCATTATCTCCAAGCGGGATAGCGTGGTCAAGTCCAACGAACTTGCCTCCCTCCTGCCAAAGAACTTCCTTGACAAAATCATACTTTTCCTCGTCCCATGTAACAAAATCGTCCTTTACAAGTCCGCCCGTGTCACCTGAGTTTGCATTGAAGCACCAGAAAGTGTGATTTACATGATTGTCCTTTATTAGCTTTCTCATGTAGGTCATCCAAGTTAGGTTAGGCTCTGTCATAAAGCCACCCCACTCGCCTATAAGAAGCGGTGCGATATCCTGCTTCTGAATGTAGAACCAGTTGTCTTTCCAGCAATCTTTCATAAGGCTCTTGTATGTGTAATCCCCCTCGAACCAAGGCTGCTGATAAACTGTCGGACCATAATCGTGCGGCGAGTAAACAAGCTTATCCTGATATTTGCCAAGGTCGATAGGATAGTCCTTTACGCCCCTGAGATTTCCGCCCCACCAGTTGAAATAGTAATCATCACTGTTGGTGGAGGAATAATCCCCGTTTTTCTTGATGTTCTTAGGATATATTTCGATACCCTCGACCATTATAAGCACATTAGGATTTTTCGCAAGCACCTTGCTCGCTGCCGTTTCAGCCACATACTTCCAGTTGTTTGCGTCCTTTGAATCATTCCATATTGCCGCAGCGTCACCCTCGTTAGGCTTGCCATGAGGCTCGTTTTTCAGGTCAAATGCAACGATAGTGTCATTGTCCTTATATCTGTCGGCAAGCCACTCCAAAGCATGGTAATAGTCCTTTACAGTGACCTTGTCGGTATACCACAGATTTACAGTATGACCGCTGGCATTGGTTTCCGCTGAATGGATATCAGGCATTACTTTAAGACCGTTTTCCTCCGCAAGCTTGAGAAAATAATCAAATATCTCAAGGCTGTTCATAGAGTTCAGCTCTTCATTGTATGCGTTATTGTAGTTCGCCTTTGGATATTCACCCTCCGACCACTGGTTGATAAGCTCCGCTGACATAGGCACTCTTATAAGATTGAAACCGTGGTCTGCAATAGCCTCCACCGATGTCACAAGCTCGCTGTTCCAAAGTCCGTCAAAGGTGTTAGTGCCTGTGTTGTAGCCAAACCAGTTCACGCCCGTGAGCCAAACCTCTTTGCCGTCCTTATCAAGTATCTTGCTTCCGTCTGTGTGAAGCCAATCATCACCCTGTTTAGCCTTTGAGGTACGCTTTAGAAGCTTTTTAACGTCCTTTTCCGTGACCTTTTTATCATTATTCTGATTATTGTTGTTATTGTTATTATTCTGTGATACCTTGCCCTTTTTAACAGTACACTCCACACCGTTTAGCTTTGCAGACTTAACATTGAGCTTTGTTCCAGTTCCGATATTACAGCCGATAGAGGTCGAACCGCCCTTTGCGATCTCGCCATTGTAATCAACATTCGTGACCGTGAGTTTGTTGCCCTTGACCTTAAAGTTGCCGTTCCAGCCGTCACAGCTTTTGAGCTGGTCTATTTCAAGCTCCAGCGTCCACTCCTTGAGGGCTTCATCGGAGTTGTTCTCAATGCCTATCTCCATGCCCGTCATGACCTTGTCGCCGTCCTGCCAACTGTTGTCCCCTGAATAGGAGATGATAAAGCCCTTTTCCTTTTTATCGTCCTTGCTTTCCTGAGAGCTTTCTTCCTCATCATCAGGCTCGTCCTCGCTTTCATCAGCCACAGAGTCCTCCTCACTGGTGTCATCGGTTTCTGAAGCCACCGCAGAACCGCTCTCCGCCTTTGAAGCCGAGCTGTCCACGTCTTTTTTGCCTGATGTTGCCACCAGTATCAGTGCAATAACAAGCCCCACTATAACAGCGCCCATGCCTGCAAAAGCGATGATAAGCTTTTTGTTTATGCCCTTTTTGCCCACATTCTCCTGCAGGCTGTTTACGTCTTTTTTCTCATCACTCATAAGCTTTCCCCTTTATTTTTGATTTTTACATATTTATAAGACCGCCGAGTATTACGCCCGACGGTCGAACTTTCTTTTTTTGGCGACTTATTTTACTGACTGGAGTTTCTCGCTAAGGAACTTCTCCTCAAACTTGTCTGACGGCATAGGTCTGCCGAAATAATAGCCTTGTATAACGTCAGTTTCCAGATCTCTCAGGATATCGAACTGCACCTGTTCCTCAACGCCCTCTGCGCAAACTGCTATATGCAGGTCGTGAGAAAGATTAACTATCATTTTAACAAACACCGCAGTGTCAGGATTTTTTGCAATATCATCAATAAACGACTTGTCTATTTTAATGGTATTCAGCGGCATTTCCTTTATGCAGTTAAGCGAAGAATATCCCGTTCCGAAATCGTCCAGTGCTATCTTCACGCCCTTGTCTGTTATATGCTTCAAAAGCTCCTTCATCTTTTCCATATCATGGATAGCAAGACTTTCTGTGACCTCAAAACATATCTTATCAGGGGGTGCGCCTGTTTCGTCAAAAAGTGTGTCTATCTTGTCAAGGAAATCAGGCTCAATTATCTGACCTACAGACAGATTGATGTTCATTCTCAAATCAAGCCCTGCGTCAGCCCACTTTTTGCACTGTCTGCCTGCGATCCTTATTATGTTCTCGCCCAAGAGATTGATATAGCCAAGTCTTTCCGCCATAGGGATAAATTCGGCAGGGGAAACCTGACCGAACTCAGGTGGATTCCACCTCATAAGCGCTTCACAGCCCACAAGCTTCTTTTCAGAGCTGCTGAATATAGGCTGATAATACGCCGTGAAATGTGCAAAGCCATTTGTGATATCCTTGTGCATGAGCCTTTCAAGTTCGATCTGCCTTGAAAGTATCCTGCCGATAGTTTCGTTATAATTTATAGTGCAATTCTTGCCCTGCTTTTTCGCATATGAAATGGCAAGGTCGATCCTTTTAAGAACTGTGTTTACAGTATCGTCAAGCTTTGGGAACTTCGCAACGCCCATTGAACAAGTGCAATAGCAAGTGCTGTTAGCTATCTGCCACTCTGTGTTGAACTTATCATGTATGATCTTGCATATCTCGTCGATCTCGGTCTGATCCTGATCTCTCAGAAGCACAACGAACTCATCGCTGCCAAATCTAAAAACGCTCAGCTTTTTATTCTTCTGGGCAAAATCCTCAAAGAATTTACCTATCTCTTTAAGAAGTCGGTCACCATTATTGTGACCATAGCTGTCATTTATGTTTTTGAAATTATCAAGGTCAATGAGCATAACAGTGCTGTTCTCATCGCTTTCAATAATGCCCTGTATACTCTTATCAAGACTTAATCTGTTAGGAATACCTGTGAGATTATCGTAAAAGACCTGCTTTTCGATGACCCTCTCATAATTTATCTTTTCTGAGATATCATTAAGTGTACAAAGTCTGATAGTTCTGCCGTCATGCCATTTTATGAGTTTTTCCGACACATTGAACCATTTGTTCATGATCTCGGAATAATAATCTCCTCCAAAAAGCAGTCCTTCTTTATGAGCAGGAAGCTCACACCAAGTCTTGCTGAAAACGTCACTTTCCTTTTTGCCGACCAGTTTCCCCAAATACTGTTCAAAGCTCTTGCTGGCAAAAACTATCTCACCACTGTCCTGTGCCACTGCAAGCACATAGGAATTCATATTATCCATAACATCAGTAAGCGTGCGAGTAGTGCTTTCAGCATGTTCAGCCGCTCTCCTAGTATGGAGCATGCCAGAAAGTATGTATGTCAGACGTGAGGCTAGCTGTATCTCCTCAGGGGACCATACTCTCTCAGGATCAGAGGACAAAAGATTGAAATATGCAACATACTTATTGGTGTCCTTGACAGCACAAGTGAGTGAACAAGGATACACCACACCACGCAGGGATATTTCCTCCACATCGCCATTCGGATGAGCCTTATCCGCAACGTGGATACCAGTTTGCATAAGTGCTTTTTTCATTGCATTGTATCTATTTCTATTAAATTCTTTATCAAAAGCAAATACAGTATATTTATGTGTATCAGCGATCAATTCATAACTCAAAGGTTCTGAGTTTTCATAGCCTGAAACTGTTACCGTAGCCGCATTGACATAAAGTGCAGAGCAAATACTTTCGAGAAAATTCTTGCACACATTATCAAATCTGTCATCGCTTTCAAGTATTTTCAAAAAGCTCTCGAACTTTTCGTTATAGGTCTTAGCCGGTATTTCCATACAAACAGCCCTCCTCTGCTTATATAAATACGTCTAGCATCATTATAACATATTTTCCGTAAAATCACAAGGGGAATTATAGAAATTTATTTATAATGCACAAAACAAATAACCAAATTTATATATTATTAAAAAACAAGCCCCGTAGTTAAGCTTAAAAAAAGTTTAACTGACGGAGCAAATGTGACCGAACCGATAAGCCGAGTTTTGTCGAGTGCGATAATCTATCTGGACTGTACGTCGCCGCACAGCTCTAGCCACCTATAGCCCCAAGTCTGACGAGCAGCCATTGACTTGCAAGCTACCATTGGTGTTGCATCGGATAAGGTTTACATAGCAATGACGTCTCCGCCATTCTGGTGGGCTTTTACCCCACCTTTCCACCCTTACCAACAAAAGTTGGCGGTATATTTCTGTTGCACTGGCTCTAAGGTCACCCTCGGCTGACGTTATCAGCTATCCTGCTCTATGATGCTCGGACTTTCCTCATAAACCTAGAACGTTTACGCTATCGCATAGCTCGCTCACACTACGATTATATCACATGAATGACGAAATGTCAAATAAAAGCCTGCATAGACAGTGAGCATTCTTAAAAATCATGCAAAACGTCTCAAACATATTTACAATTTACAAAAAATGTGATAGAATTAAAATAACCAAATCAAGGGAGCGTAAAAAATGAGAATTTGTCCTCACTGTGGCAGCGAGCTTCACGATGATTCTACTTTCTGCTTTGCCTGTATGTCCATCGTCAACGAGCGTAAAGAAATACTTATAAAGGTAAATACGTCACGCAAAAGAGCCATACCTATGGTTTGTGTTGCAGTCGCTATCATAGCCGCATCGTCAGTGCTTGCCGTTGTCAGCAAGAAAAACAATGCCGTAGAAACTAAAACACCTGAGCCTGCAAAAGCTGTGACAACTTCTGCCACTGTAACGACCATACCGCAGACAACGACTGCCGCCACAACAACTGTACCTACTACCACCACCGCACCTGCACCCACAGCAGATGAGATAGACAAAATTTCAGGCGGTCTTAGGCAGGCTTCCACAGGCACAGCAGGCACCACGACCACAGCAGCCGCTTTACCCGTAGAACAAGAAGTTATTCAAGTACAGCCCGAAGAGCAAAATGACTATCAGCCAAATGAAGCACAGCAGGAGGAAAATACAGCCGAGCCTGAGCCGTCATATTTTTCCGAGGACGGAGCAAATGAGCTAAGCAGAATATTTGCAGACAAAATAAATAAAAAACGTGAAGGCAGAGGCTATGCACCTCTGAGGGTCTGCGGACAGCTTGACAGCCTGTTAGCATTAAGCCTCGAAACAATGACTAATGTACAAAGCGAGGGCGAGATCGATACTTGGAATGAAATAACATTAGATAAGCTAAAAAGCAACCTCAGCGACGTTGGACTTCCCTCAGACAGTGAATTTATAAGGGTAAGCTATGTAATGAACTGCTGTAAAAGCTATGATGAAGTATTTGAGTATGCCAAAAAAGTAAATTTTTCAAACGAGCTTTTCACTGATGATGAAGGCGACCTTACAGTTTATTCCCAAAGGCTGGATTACAAATATCTCGGCTGCGCAATATATGATATGTGTCGTAGCCAGCTAAAACCTAACGGTGATTATTCATCCTCTTCCGAATACGTCTGCGAAATTTGGCTGATGAAATAAGCAAAATTAAAGTTTACAAATCATCTTATAATTAGCCTTGATATATTGTTTACAATTCACAAAAATTATGCTAAAATAAATGTATGCTTTTAAGCTCTTAGCTTTATCAGTAAATAATATAACAAGGAAAAAACATCTATGAAGTTCAATATCAAAAAGGTCGCAGCCGCATTTTTAAGTGTGGCAATGCTCACCACAGGCTCGGCTCAGCTTTCTGTTTTTGCACAGCAGACGCTTAAATACGAAGCCGAAAACGGCACTTTGGGCGGTTCTGCCTATATCCAAACAGACAGCTCCGCATCAGGCTCTAGGTCAGTTAGTTTTTCAGACTCAAGCTGCACATGGTCACAGACTGTTACAGTCAGCGAAAGCGGATACTACAAAATAAAGCTTTACAGCCGCGGGGAAGGCTCGAATAAGATAAACAACCTTTCTGTAAACGGCTCAAATGCAGGCACTTTCAGCAGTGCAAACGGCTCTGCCTATAAAGAGTCCACAGTGAATGGTATTTATCTCAAAAAGGGTCAGAACACTGTCAAAATAACAATGTCGTGGGGATATTTTACTCTCGACTACATAACCATTGAAAAAATGAGCTCTTCAAATGCCTACACTGCCGCTGAAAATCTCGTTGACCCATACGCTTCACAAAGCACACAGCGCCTTTACAGCTATATGAAAGACGTTTACGGCAAAAAGGTCATAACAGGACAGTATTGCGACGGTGGTCTTAACGGCACTGAGTTCAAAGCTATAAAGTCCGCCACTGGTCAGACCCCTGCTATGTTGGGTCTTGACTTTATGCGCTATACTCCATGCCGTGTCCAGAATGGTGACACCTCCGACGCTGTCGAAAAGGCTATCGAGTTCTCACGGGCAGGTGGAATAGTAACATTCTGCTGGCATTGGAACGTCCCTGACAAATATCTTCTCTCAGGTACAGACGGCGGAAATCCACGTTGGTGGGGTGGTTTTTACACCAAAAACGTTGACCGCTCAAAGTTCTCGCTTACCAAAATAATGAACGGCTCAGACCCTAAGGGCTACAACACTCTTATGAGCGACGTTGACGAGATTGCCAAACAACTCAAACGTCTTTCTGACGCAGACGTTCCGGTACTGTTCAGACCGCTCCACGAGGCAAGCGGTGGTTGGTTCTGGTGGGGTGCAGATGGCTCGGAAGCCTACAAAAAGCTTTGGCAGGCAATATATGACAAGCTCACGAATGAATACAAGCTTGACAATATCATATGGGTATGGAATGGTCAGGCGGCAAATTGGTATCCTGGCGACGAATATGTTGACATAATCGGAGAGGATATCTACCCAGGCACAAGAGATTATTCAGCCCAAAGCTCAAAATATCTTGAAGCCACAGACTATTCACCAAACGGAAAAATAGTTGCCCTTACAGAAAACGGCTGTCTTTTCGACCTTGACAAAGCCTTTGATGCAAACACCGCATGGTCATATTTCGGCACATGGAGCGGTGAGTTTTGCATATCAAGCTCTGAGAAATATACCGAGAAAAGTATGTGGCAAAAGGTCTATAACAGCGACTATGCCGTGACACTTTCAAGTCTGCCCGACCTGAAAAGCTATCCTATCAGCAGTGACAATACACAAATAACTCTTGACTCCACGTCAAAAGAAATCACATACGGCGACAGCATTACCCTAAAAGCCAGCGTGACCTCAGACACTCCTCAGACAGTAACATGGAAAAGCTCCAACACAGCCGTTGCCACAGTAAAAGACGGTGTTGTGACCGCCACGGGCAAAGGCACAGCAAAGATAACAGCCTCCCTGCCTAACGGAAGGTCTGCCGTATGCACTGTAAAGGTCACCACAAAAAAGCTTCCAACATCAGGCTGTTCCTATGCAAGCACTGCACAGTACACAGGCAGTGCAATTATTCCGACAGTCACTGTTAAGGACGGAAGCAAAGTTCTCCGTCAGAACATCGACTATCGTGTGATAGTCACGAACAATGTTAAAATTGGTCACGCTAACATCACTATCTCAGGCATGGGCAACTACTACGGCAGTTATACCGCAGACTTTGACATTATCCCTGCCAAGCAGACCATACAAAAGCTTGAAACAAGATACAAAGGCTTCTTTGTGGATTGGGCGCAGAAAGGCTCTGCCACAGGCTATGACATTCAGTATTCCACCAGTGCAAACATGAGCGGTGCGGCTTCCAAACACCTCACTGCCAACAAGCCAGATAACCTGACAATAAGTGGTCTGACAGCCGATAAGACCTACTACGTTCGTGTGCGTTCCTACACAAACGTTGGAAGCAAGACTTATTATGGTCCATGGTCTGACATAAAAAACATAAAGACCGCAAAATATGATATCACAAAAGCTTCCGTTTCTGGCATTTCCACCAAGGCATACACAGGCAAGGCTATCACGCAGAACATTACTGTGAAATACAACGGCACTGCCCTGAAAAACGGAACTGATTACACAATTTCCTACTCAAACAACAAAAAAATCGGCAAGGCAATTGTCAAGATAACAGGCAAAGGCAAATACGGTGGCATTATCACAAAGACCTTTACCATAAACCCTGCCAAGCAGGAGATACAAAAGCTTACGTCTAAATCCAAAGCATTTTTCGTGGATTGGGCGCAGAAAGGCTCTGCAACGGGCTATGAGATACAGTATGCAACTAACTCCAAGTTTACAAACGCAAAGAAAGTCACCATAAAAAACAACAAGACCGACAAGACCACAATTTCCAAACTTAGAGGCAACAAGAAATATTACGTTCGTGTCCGTTCCTACACGGCAGTGAACGGCACAAAATATTACGGTGCATGGTCGGTTTCAAAGAGCGTGACTACAAAAAAATAAAGAAAAAGTGATTATCCATAGCAAAATAGAGGTCTGGCTCAAACGTCAGACCTCTATTATTTTTTATTTGCACACAAAAACACCCCGTATCATAAGACACGGGGTGAAATTTTTGTTATCTATTCAGATATCCTAAACTTTGCAAAAATTACTTCTTCTGTGCAATAGCAGCCTGAGCAGCAGCAAGTCTTGCAATTGGAACTCTGAATGGTGAGCAAGATACATAGTCAAGACCGATCTTGTTGCAGAACTCAACAGATGTTGGGTCGCCGCCGTGCTCACCGCAGATACCGCAGTGGAGCTTTGGATTAACTGGCTTACCAAGTTCAAGGGCCATTTCCATAAGCTTGCCTACGCCGTTCTGGTCGAGCTTAGCAAATGGATCGTTCTCATAGATCTTTGCATCATAGTAAGCATTGAGGAACTTACCAGCGTCATCTCTTGAGAAACCGAATGTCATCTGTGTAAGGTCGTTTGTACCGAAGCAGAAGAAGTCAGCTTCCTTAGCGATCTCGTCAGCTGTAAGAGCAGCTCTTGGGATCTCGATCATTGTACCAACCTCGTACTCAAGGTCAGAACCAGCAGCCTTGATCTCAGCGTCAGCAGTCTCAACAACGAACTTCTTAACATACTTAAGCTCCTTGATATCATTTACCAGTGGGATCATGATCTCAGGCTTAACTGTCCAGTCTGGGTGATTCTTCTTAACGTTGATTGCAGCCTTGATAACAGCCTTTGTCTGCATCTTAGCGATCTCAGGATATGTTACTGCAAGACGGCAGCCACGGTGACCCATCATTGGGTTGAACTCGTGGAGTGAAGCGATGATAGCCTTGATAGTCTCAACAGGCTTGTTCTGTGCCTTAGCAAGAGCCTCAATATCAGCCTCTTCTGTTGGTACGAACTCGTGAAGTGGTGGGTCAAGGAATCTGATAGTAACAGGGTTACCCTCAAGTGCCTCATAAAGAGCCTCGAAGTCAGCCTGCTGCATTGGCTCGATCTTAGCAAGAGCAGCCTCTCTCTCTTCAACTGTGTCTGAGCAGATCATCTCTCTGAATGCAGCGATTCTCTCAGGATCAAAGAACATGTGCTCTGTACGGCAAAGACCGATACCCTCAGCACCCAGCTCTCTTGCCTTCTTAGCGTCAGCAGGAGTATCTGCGTTTGTTCTAACCTTCATTGTTCTGAACTTGTCAGCCCAGCCCATAATCCTGCCGAACTCGCCAGCGATTGTAGCGTCAACAGTTGGAATGATACCATCATAAATGTTACCTGTTGAACCGTCGATTGAAATATAGTCACCCTCGTGGAACTCCTTGCCTGCGAGTGTGAACTTCTTGTTAGCCTCGTCCATAACGATATCTGAGC
>OMBN01001220.1_pt1 | contig 10843 bp, 9 predicted proteins | sample 1644891 | NCBI WGS metagenome assembly OMBN01 (sample SAMEA103958144, study PRJEB25191) | human gut metagenome | reverse complement strand
ATAATCCTTCCAGGCCAATTAATATTGATTTTCTTAAAGAAAAGGACACAGTAATAATAAATAGTCAAAATTACTATAATACTAAGCAAAATCACATTTACAACATCTTTAATCATAGAACACATACACCCAAAATAATATTATCTCAAAATTATATACGTGGAATAATAATAGCAATTAAAATAAAAGATATATAAAATAGCCTAGATGGCCAATTATCTTTTTCTACAATGGGATTAATCTTTGCATAACATCTATTACAATCATATGATACATAAAATATTACAAAAAAAATAAAAACAAAAACACATTTAACATTAATATCCATAATCGTACCACCAAACATCTAATTATTAGAGTACTGTGACTCCCAAATACCTCTCCAAATATAATCTCCCCCAACACCACAAACAGAACCTAAAGATAAAAAAAATAAAAAAAACAATAATAAACATACACCAAAATCAACATCCCTCATCAAAACCACTAATAAAACAATCTATCAAAATAAAAATATAAACATTACTATTTGAATTTTTATGTAAAAAAAGAAAAATTAGGATTCTGCAACCCTATATAATGTCCATTTATTGCTGAAGTATCTGTAGATGTATAATCCGCCTCTTACAAACCAGTCAATGAACATAGCTACCCATGTTCCAAATACTCCCATATTAAAGTTTATGGCTAAAATGTAAGATAAGCCTATCCTGCAGGTAAACATTACTGCTAAGCTTACCACCATTGCCCATTTTGCATCACCAGCACCTCTAAACAGGTTAGGCAGTGTAAATGCAATTGGCCAAATTAAAATTCCAAGTGTACCGTGCCAGATAATCATCTTGCCAGACAGTGCTGCAGTAGCAGGAGACAAATTATAAAGGCTCAAAATAACCGGCAACAGGGCAAATATTGCTGCATTGACAATAATGTGACATACAACAACAATTAAAATAATCTTTTTATTGTAATATCTTGCCTGTTCATAATCATTTGCTCCAACACATCTTGAAATTACTGCAGTCATTCCCAGATTAATTGCAAAACCAGGCAATACTGAAAATATTCCAATTGCATAACCTACAGAATTAGCTGCAATAGCTACTGTTCCAAAAGTTGAAACCAAACTTAAAACCAGCACACGTCCAAACTGGAACAGTCCGTTTTCAATACCGTACGGAATACCTACATTCAGCACGTTTTTAAGAACTTTCCAATCAAATTTATGTTTTAAAGTTCTTTTAATATGGAGTTTGAAGTTTTCATTTAATGTAAAATGCATTATAGCCGCTGCTGCAATCAGTCTTGAAAGTACAGTGGGGACAGCTACTCCTTCAACACCTAAACCCAAATAATAAATACCGAATGCATTACCTACAACATTTAAAATATCGCAGATAACCATTATCTTCATTGGCAGAATTGAATTTCCGCTGGTTCTGTAAATTGCAGCACCTGCATTGTAAATAGCTATAAAGGGTATTGAAAAAGCCATAAACAGCAGATATATATTTGCATAATTCCATACGTCTGATTCAATCTGGCCAAATAAGGTATTAATTAAAAAGGATTTGGCTATTAAAACAACAACCATTAAAAGAGCTGATAAAATTCCTGAAAACCACACAAGCTGATTGCATGCTCCTCTAGCTTTTTCCAGCTTATTGTTTCCTAAGTACTGGCCAGCTATTACCGCTCCTCCAGTAGCCAGTGCAGAAAATCCGAAAATCAGCAGCTGCATCAGAAAATCAACTAATGAAACACCTGAAATTGCTGCTTCACCTAAAGATGCAACCATTACAGAATCAGCAAAACCTACAAAAAATTCCAGTCCCTGCTCAATAAGCAAAGGTAAAAACAGAACGAATAATGCTTTATTGGAAAATAAATAATGTTTTGGGGTTTTAATTAAAGATTCCATATTTAGTACACCATAAAAAAAATAAAATTATTGTTGTACATTACAACATAAATTATAAATTTCCAGATATATAACTGTTGCGATTAACAACATTAAAAGAAAATGATTAATGAGATGATTTATCTAAAAATCATCATTAATTAGCCTTGACATTAATTTATATCCTTCTTTTTTATCCAAACTGCCTTTAAGAACACTCTGTTCATCAAAGGATTCACATTCATCGCCTGTTTTATCAGAAGAATATATTATCAAAGGCACATCATCTCTTGTATGGGTTCCAACTGAAACAGGAGTTGGATGATCAGGCAAAATAGCTGCCTTAAAGTCCTGACCTTTTAAACTGTCTAAAACCGGACCTACAATATGCTTGTCAATTTGTTCAATAGCCCTAACTTTTTCAGCTGTGTCTGATGCATGACCTGCTTCATCAGGAGCTTCAATGTGTACAAACACTACATCATGGTTTTTTAAAGCTTCAATTGCATATTTTCCCTTAGCTTCATAATCTGTGTCAAAGTATCCTGTAGCTCCTGGAACATCAATAATGTCAAAGCCTGCAAAAGCACCTATTCCTTTTAACAAATCAACACCAGTAATTACTGCTGCATCCAATCCGTAAACATCTTTAAAGTTAGGTAAAGTTGGTGTTACTCCCTGACCCCACAGCCATACCATATTTGCCGGTTTTTTACCATTTTCCACTCTTTTTTTATTGACTTCATGATTTTCAAGAACTTCCCCTGATTCCCACATGATTTTCTTAATGAATTTGGGTAATTTTTCATCCCATCTGTCGCTGGAGGTGTTTTCATCCAGATTCTCACCTGCAATATCATGAGGAGGCATAGTCTTCAAATCAGCCAATAGCTTAGCATCTTCAGCACTGTCACAGGAATATACAAACAGATGTCTGTAACTGACTCCCGAATAGAATCTGCCTTTAAAATCATCATATTTTCCATTGAAGTAATCATTTAAGCTGTCCATAAGTATTTCAGCTTCCTCAGAGGTAATATGGCCTGCATTAAAATCATCCATATGATTGTCCTTCTGGGTAATGGTATTGCATCTGAAAATTACGTCCTTATCTGTGGTTTCAATACCCATGCTGCCTGCTTCCAGAGGTCCTCTGCCTGTGTAGTAATCTGCAGGGTTAAATCCGAAAATACTCATATTGGCTACATCAGAACCTGGAGTATATGCATCAGGAACATTATTGGTTAAACCTCCAAAACCCTCTTTTGCCATTTTATCAATATTTGGAGTATCAGCTGCCATAAGTGGAGTCATGCCGTCCAATTCGTCGATTGGATAGTCACTTGAACCGTCAGGAATAAAAATTACATATTTCATACTATCATCAAAAAAAGTAAAAGTAAATTAGTATTTAACTTTTAAAATACTAATCAAATCAGTCAACATCGCAGAAGCAGTTTCAAGAGATCCTGCTCCAAGTCCAATAACACTAACATCACCTGCAAGGTCAGTGCGGACAGTAGCCATATTTAAAGTTCCGCTTAAATCATATGCACTGCCTTTTTTAACTAAACGTGGTGATACCTGCAGTTTGTCTTTAGAAACTTCAGCTATTAATTTAATTAAATAACCTTCTTTTCTGGCTAAATCCATAGCCTGTGAAGTAATATTTGAAATACCTTCAACATCAACATCACTATAAGTGGCATCAATTCCTAAAAGTGAATTAGCTAAAATTACAGTTTTACAAGCTGCATCAATACCTTCAACATCCTGAGTTGGGTCTGTTTCAGCTATTCCTAACTCTTGAGATTCTTTTAAGGTTATATCATAGGAGGAACCTTCGGATGCCATTCTTGATAAAATGTAATTGGTGGTACCGTTCAATATTCCTACAATTGATTTGATTCCACAGGATGAAAGTGTTTCTTTTGTGAAATTAATAATAGGCATTGCTCCACCAACACTGGCTTCATATTTAAATTCAACATTGTTTTTCTCAGCTTCGGATACAACTTCTCTGAATTTTAAAGCTAAATGTCCCTTATTTGATGTTACAACATCTTTTCCAGCTTTAAATGCTTTTAAAGTTAAAGACAATGCAGGTTCTGCATCAGTTATATTGGTTGGAGTTGCTTCCATCAAACAGTCATATTCCACAGCATCCAACACATCCAAACCTGAAATGGTACTGCCGTATTCAGGATAATTGGATAATTTTCCAAATTCGTTTTTAGTGTTTACAAGCAGTTCTTCATCCAATCCGTCAGCACAGATTGCAGAAGATGAAGAATCTGCAGCAGCTACTATTTTTAATTCTACATTAAATCTTTCTTTAATCATGTCTTTTTTTAATGAGATTGCTCTAGCCACACCCTGACCAACTGCACCAAATCCCATTACTATGACTTTACATTCTTTCATACTATCCCTAAACTTCATTAATCATAAGTAAATCTTTTTCTGCAGCTATTTTACCAATCTTATCAAATATAAATTCTTTCATGCCAAAGTCTGTTTCAATATTAATTAAGGCAGAGGATTTGGATTCCCCGTCTAATTTAATATCAAATCCAACTACATAAACACCGTCTAAAGAATTAATTTTATCCATAGTGTCTCTAATGTCATTATCAACAATATGGCCAATTAAAATAGTGCTCACAACTTCCTTTTTAACGACTCCGTCCATTGCAATAATGGAAACTCCCAACTCTTTGAACCTTTCAATAACCCTATCAAGGCTATCACGTTCACCTTCAAGAGTAAGCTGAACCGGAATCATTCCTTTTTCATTTTTAGAATCTCTTTTATGGATTACAGTAACCAGGTTTGCACCAAGGCCACTAATCGGATCCAAAACAGAAACAAGCTGTCCAGGAACATCCATAAGTTCTAAAACCAAATCCATTTTCATAAAAAATTCCCCTAATTAACCCAATCTGCTCTTTTAACAACAAGTTTGCCTTCTTTATCAATATGAGCATTCCTTAAAATTTTTTCAGGATGTTTCTCATGAGATTTATCTTCACGAGTAAGATTTAAATTGTCAGTAATATACCAAGTTTCTTCAAGATCTGGAATATTCTCTAAAGTTTTTGAAAACTTGTTTAAAATATTTTCTGCATCTTTTTCAATTTTCATAAATAAATCTCCTATGATTATTTGATAATAATAAAAATAATTTTGTTTTTTAATATTAATAAATGTTTATTAAAACTTGGGCTTTTTGCCAACTTAAAATTACATCGCCAGTTAATCCTGACAAAATACATTTTTTGTGTAAAAAATACTGATTTATTCAATCAACATTAAAAATCATAACTTAATAATATATTAATGTTTATAGAAACTAAAAAAATTAAAATGTGGATAAAATGTTAAATAAAACTAAACTAAAGCTTTTGTTTGTATCTTTTGTTTTGTTATTGTCTTTAACTGCAGTTTCAGCTAATGAAAACAATACATTTACAGATTTACAAACAGCAATAGATGAATCAGGTAATGAAGTAAACATAAACCGTGATTATGCTTATAACAACACTGCTGACGGAAAATATGGTGATGGAATTGTAATAAGCAACAGAGAACTTGTAATTAACGGAAACGGATATGCTTTTGACGGGTCCGACCAGGCCAGAATACTTCTTGTAAATCAATGCAATCTGACAGTAAACAATCTTATTTTAACTAACGGACTATCACAATACGGTTCAGGAATATATGCTAAAAACTCAAATATTATTTTAAATAATGTAACATTTAAAAATATGAATTCAAGTCAGGCAGGTGTATGTCTGATAAACAGCGGAAGCCTAACTATTGAAGATTCCTCTTTTATAAATACAACTTCCGAAAAAGGAAGTGCTGTTTTTGGAGCCCTGGCAGATATTAAAATAAAAAATAGTGAAATCCAAAAATCTTCTTCAAATTGGGGTGCAGTATACCTTCTAGGTGCAAATGCAAATATTACCAATACTGATTTTGTTAATGGAATGAGTGACCGCTGGCTGGGTTAGACCTAATACTTCGGCAGTCTTAGCAACTGTGCCGTATTTGGCAAAAGTCACTAATTCTTCTAATAAATAATTTTCAATCATAACTTACCTCACTATAAATTACATTTATCCTAGCATTAAAAACTCTGAATTTTCAAATATAAGTTCCGATAAAAACGGAGGAAGCCTATACTTTGATTTAGTTGAAAATGTAGAAATTTCAAATTCAACTTTTACACAATCATATGCAGAATTTGGAGGAGCTATACTTCAGCTTGAAGGTAAGTTAAGTGTTGAAAACTGTAATTTCACACATAACTCTGCTCTTTATGATGGTGGGGCAATCTACACATCATATGTTAATTTAAAAATAAACAACAGTAATTTTGCAAATAACTATGGATTAAATGACGACAATAGAGGATCAAATGGAGGCAGCCTATATTTAGATATGACAAACGCTACAATAAACAATTCCAATTTCACAAATAACTTTGCTGCATTTAATGGAGGAGCTATATACACATATGATACTTCATTATCCATGAACCAAAGCTATTTCACCAATAATTCCCTGCTTAACACTACAGGAATTTTTTCTGCATTTGATAAAAACTACACTGCACTAAACTGCAATTTTACTGAAGACATCATTTCATTAAACAACACTATCTATGCAACAATCGTTGATGGATCAGGAATTACATTAACTTTAGTAAACAATATATTAACTCTAACCAATCTTCCTTCCAGATTTGATTTACGTGACTTCGGATGGGTAAGTTCAGTTAAAAATCAGGGTGCAATAGGTGCATGCTGGACTTTTGGAACCTGCGGATCTCTGGAATCAGCTCTGCTTAAAGCAGCAGATACTGAATATGATTTTTCTGAAAACAATGTTCAAAACAGTATGATCAAATACTCAATTTACGGCCATACCATAGAAAATGAAGGCGGAACTGAATTTATGGGTGCAGGATATTTATTAAGCTGGCTTGGAATGTTTCCAAGCAGATACGACTCCTATGATGAACTTGGAAAAATATCACCGTTAATATCCACTAACGAAGACATTCATGTTCAAGACATGATTTTTGTTCCCCCACGTATGAATTCAACTGACAATAATCAGCTGAAAGATGCTTTAATTAAATATGGTGGACTTTGGGTTGCCTACAATGCTCAGCAGCAAGCCACATACTACAATTCAAAAACCGCAGCACAATATTATAATGGAACTGAAGAGGCAAACCATGCGGTTCTTCTTGTTGGATGGGATGACAGTTACAGCAAAGACAACTTCATGATAACCCCACCTGGAGACGGTGCATTTATCCTTAAAAACAGCTGGGGAACTGATTTTGGTGACGAAGGATATTTATACATTTCATATTATGATACTCAATTTGTACGAGGTTATCCTGCAATAGGTGTTATTGTAAACAACACTGTTTCATATAATAAAAACTACCAGATTGACATTACCGGAATGGACAAATATGAAAACTTCAATTTAAGCCAGATTTACTATGCCAATGAATTTGAAGCACTGGGAAATGATCTGATAGCTGCAGTCGGAACCTACTTCAGCAGCAGCGGTGAAAAATACGAAATCAGCATTTATGTAAATGATATATTGAAACACACACAAAACGGAACAAGTGCATTTGGCGGTTTTTCAACTGTCAAATTAAATAATTACATTCCAGTTAACAAAGGAGACATTTTCAGAGCTGTAATTAAAGGTGTAAATGTCCCATTATCCATAAATACCAGAGTTCACAATGACGGTTATACATCATTTATAAGTGCTGAGGGCAAAATATGGAATGCATCTGAAAATATAGTCTGTTTAAAAATTTACACCACAGCCAATTCAATTAAAAGCAGTGATTTAGTAAAATATTATAAAAATGCATCCGGATTCAGTGCGGATGTTAACGTGGCTAATGCAAATGTAACATTCAGCATCAATGGAATCAATTACACCAAAACAACTGATGAAAAGGGAACTGCATACTTAAATATTAATTTAAGACCTGGAACCTATAATATTACAACATTTTTCAACGGAATAAATAAAACCAACACAGTAACTGTTTTATCTACCATTACGGGAGATGATCTTGTTAAATATTATAAAAACGGAACAGAGTTTTATGCCAAGTTTGTTAAAGGAAATGGGGAAGCACTAGCCAACAGAAATGTTACATTCAATATTAATGGAGTATTCTACATCCGCGAAACCGACAGTAATGGTATTGCAAAGTTAAATATAAACTTAAGACCCGGAAACTACATCCTGACAGCTACTGATCCTGAAACCGGTCTGGATATAGGATTTGACATTACGGTTTTACCTACAATTATAGCTAAAAACTTAACAAAAACCTACTTAAATGCATCACAATTCAATGCAAGGTTTGTTAAGGGAAATGGTGATTCGTTAGCTAATGTAAATGTAACATTTAACATCAACGGTGTTTTCTATACACGTCAAACCAATAATGACGGTTTAGCTACTTTAAATATAGATCTGATACCTGGAAAATATATCATAACAGCTATTGAACCGGTAACCGGATTAGATATGGGGTATGGAGTAACTGTCCTTAAATAGAGTTTTAAACTCTATTTTAAATACTCCTCAATATCAGTATCCTTTAAAACTTTTTTTCTTAAAATTTTGTCAATACCCGTGCCGTACTGGGCTGCCTTTTTAGGTCTGTAAGCAATCTGCTTATCCAGTCCCAAATTGAAAGCCGTTTTTCTTAAAATATTTTTGCGCAGCTTATCATCAGAACCTGAAATCTTATATCTGACCGGAATATTGAGGGCAAATTCAACAAGATTCTTATCTAAAAAAGGAAGGCGCAGCTCAACGCCATTTGCCATTGAGCATGCATCATCACGTTCCAGATTAACATGATACATATTAGCCATATCATATCTTAATTCATCATCTAAAGTATTTTCCATATAGCTATTCAGATATCTGTTATAGCCCCCAAACAGCTCATCAGCACCCTGACCTGAAATAGCTACCTTAATGTTATCTTCAGCTATCATTTTAGAAGCAAGATAAACAGTCATTCCCACTCCAATCTTCATCAGATTGTTTTCACCAATTGCCTGAACAACATCTTTCAGACTGTCCTTTACAATACTTTCCGTAATGTCATGAACCTTTAGAGGAAGACCCAAATACTCAGCTACACACTTAGCTGCAACCACATCCTTGGAATTCTTTTTACCGACAGCATACAAAGTAACTTTAAGATTTTTATTTAAAGATATTTCCCGAAGCAGCAAAGCTATCAAAGAGCTGTCAACACCTCCTGAAAATATTACTCCAACTTCATTCAAATCCTCAACCCTTTTTAAAACAGCCAGTTTAAGAAGCTTTTCAAGTTTTCTGTTGTCGGTTTCAAACCTCTTCTGGAAAATATCCGTTTTAGGAGGTATCTCTTCCCAGTTGTAAAGTATATGCCCAGGTTTTAATGTTTTGATATCTCCTTTCAAACACTGTTTTGAAGAAGCAAAAGCATTATGTGTGTAAAATAAAGGTTTGACACCTAAAGGATCTCTTGAAACAGCCAAGTTAATGCCGTCTGTAACAGCATAGGAATAATCCCCGTCCAAAAGATTATTGACCTGAGTTACTGCTCTTAAAAGGTCATCCTGATAATAAAAATCAATCAGATTAATTAATAACTCAGAATCAGAATTTATATTGTCATTTTTTGTCAGTTTAGCCAGCAAATTCTTTAGGGAAGAATAATTATAAATCTCACCATTGAAAACCAGAGTCAGAGTGTTTTTAGCTATCGGCTGAGTATGGGAAGTTCTGTTTTCCAAATTATGGACAGCCAGCAGATTATGGCCCAAACCTAAAGAATAAACGTTTTCATCATTGAAATCATTTAAATCAATGCCTTTTTGTATTTTACCGTCTAAAAATATTCCTGAAGCATCTTTTCCCCTATTTTTTGATGTTTTTAACATAGCTATTAAATCATCAGCTTTGAAATTACCTTGAAGACCAACTATTGAACACATGATTTAATATTAAATTTTGGAGTTTAAAAAAATAATGTCAAAAAATGAAAAAAATTAATCTAAAATCTGCTAAAAAACAGTAACTTATTATTCATAAAATTTTCAACACATCAATTATAGATTCATATTTTTGTTTTAAAATTTTGGGATTTTCCATGAAATATGCTGAATGAACAGTATTTTTCCCCCTTCCTTGTAAAGAATCAATTTCTTCTAAAGTAAGGCCATTTTTAGCATTATATAATGCAGATGCATGAAATTTACGTAACATATGACTTCTGAATCTATTATATGTTCCAACTTTACCTAATTTTAATTCTTGATTTATAAACATGAAATATTTATTAAAATAATACAAATTAATGTCAAACAATTTTTCAGACCCCTTAAAACGCCCATTAGAAATTAAATAACAAATAATATTTTTAGAAGCTTCAGGAGAACAAAAAGTAAAATAAAATTTGTTAGTTTTTCGTCTCCTAATTCTAAAGCATGGAACAATATTTTCTTTATTATTTAAAAATAACAAAGCTTTTCTCAAATCTGTTTCATTATGATATTCAAATGTAGAATCTATAAAATCTTGAATAGTTATGTTGAGTGTTTCATTCCTTGCACATCCACTACTAGAAATAAATAAAATTATTGCTCTCATAATAGGATTAGATAATTCAACTGCTTTTTTGATTATATCTTTAGTAGGTAAATCTTCAAAAGTAATTGGTTTTGACATATTACAAGATTTTGTACTCATAGGAGGTAATCTATGAATTTCAATTTCAAAATGCCTATACAAGGTTAATATTCTTTGAAAATAAACTTTAGCAGTACTAATTAAATATTTTTCTTGCAAATATATTCTAAAATTTATTAATCTATTTTTAAG
>OMBN01001214.1_pt1 | contig 10872 bp, 10 predicted proteins | sample 1644891 | NCBI WGS metagenome assembly OMBN01 (sample SAMEA103958144, study PRJEB25191) | human gut metagenome | reverse complement strand
GCGTAAAGCTCTTTGGCGTTATATCCAGTAAAAACATATCTTTCGCCGCCATACTGCTCATTGGCACTTATTACGCCATACTCTGCGAAGTGTTGTGCTGTTGGCTTCGTGGCAAAGGCAGAAAGGTCTATAGGCTCGTGGGAGTAGCAGCAGTCGATCTTTATATCAGGGTTTGAGAGTATAGTCAAGTCAAGGTGTTCGTCTTCATAAAAGCTCTCTGAACGTGCAAAAGCGTCTCTGCCGATATATTTTACGCTCCTCGGTATTTCGATACTGTATGTGCTGTTAATGTCAGTAAGACTTATGCAGTTATAGAAAGCACGATCACCTATATATTCTATAAGGTCATACTCAAACTCGACATTGTGGAGGGATACACAATCCTCAAAGGCACTGTTGCCTATATATCTGACCTGTTCAGGAAAACGCACCTCTCTCAGTCTGCAGTTTTTAAAGGCGTTATCCTCGATAACTTCAAGGGACTTAGGGAATATCACAGTGTCGATATCCATATTTTCGAAAGCGCCCTTTTCTATCCTTGTGAAGCCCTCCGGTATAGCAAGTCCAAGAGAACTCGAGCCAAAGGGAGTCTTTATTTCATAAGCTACCATTCTTTTTGCCATATCCTGTGTAAAAACTTTTGTCATAAATATTATCCTTTCTTTATCTGTTAAATCCTATATGCTTTGGCTCTTCTTCGAGGGTATCGTCCTCGGTGAGGTCAAAGTCACGGGCTTTTAGGGTCACGATATCGTCCATTGTCATGGTGCTGAAATTCTGTCTTGTGAGCCTGAGTGCCTGACCGAACAGTGCTCCCTCTATAAGATTTCTTGCAAATCTGCCGTTGCCGAAATTCGGCTTCTTGCAGACCCTTTCAAGAAAAGGCAGGAGGGTTTCGTCAACGTCGTCGGCAAGCTTATGTTCATTGTTTTTAGCCATAAGATGGACGATACTAAGAAGCTCCTCGGCGGTATAATCCTCAAAATTGACGTGGAACGCAATTCTTGATCTCAGACCAGGGTTGCGGTCGAGGAAGTCGTTCATTTCCTTTGGATAGCCTGCGAAAATGACTACCATATCGTCACGGTTGTTCTCAGCTGTCCAGCCAACATATTTTCCAACAAGGTCGGAACGTCCGCACTCGATAAGGTCGCCTTTGGAAAGCACGCCGTTTTCTTTGAGTATTCTTGCAAACAGCCTTGCAACTGTGGTCTTTGCTGTGCCGGGGTTGCCTGTGAACACCATATGCATGGCTGTTCGGCTTTCTTTCATGCCCTTATCGGCAAAAATTTTCTGCGCCTTTGAATATGTTATCGCCTTTTCGATAACGCTCTTGGCGGAATCAAGTCCGATAAGCTCCTGAAGCTCGCTGTAGGCAGAGCCTTTTATCTCCTTGGCTTCTTCCCTGTCATAAAGCTTTTTGAAGTTTGAATACTGGGGATAGATTTTTGTTTTCAGGACATTTGAATACCAAGTATCGTACATACCCATAAGCTCGCTTGCTCTATATGGGGTATCCTTTGCGCACAGGGAAAGGAGGTCTTTATCGCAGGAGGTATTCTCTTCTCTGCAAAGCTTTCTGAGATATTTATGTGCATCTTCGTTTTCTACAGTATCGTCCGCAAGCTTCACGAATGTGATAGCGCCGAGCTTTTCTTCCACAGCGTCAGGGAGAGAAGGTCCGTCATTTGAAAAGGTAAAAATAAACTGTATCTCGTTTTTGTAGGCATTGATGAGGTCAAATATAATATCGGGGATAGTTTCATCGGCTGTACAATTATCGCTGTTGGTACACTTTAAACCACAACAATTCATTATGATAGTAGAGCCGCTGCAAACACGGAACAGTTCACGGATATCTGAGCTTCGGGCTGATAAATTATAAAGGTCGAGGACGGTATATCTTGCACAGCCTAGTCTGTTATTTGAATACAGGGAGCTTACAAGGGTATCGGCAAGCCTATGGGCATTATCGCTTTGGATCAAATAATGTACCGGTATGCCTTTTGTCACACCGACGCTGTTCTTTCTGAATATTCTTTTAAGCTCAGGCTCAAAGGTATCTGAGCAGAGATATTTTTTTGCTACGGCCAGTGCATCTTTTTTATCAATGGACTTTGTGATATTTTCGTTTATGTACGATCTTCTATAGTTACTGAACAGGTCGTCCAGTTCATAATCATTCAGCAGGTCTTCATCGAACTTGAAATTATCATGATAGCCGTTGGGGATCATTCTTTTGAACGTTTCCACTGTTATTTCCTCGAAGCTTATATCCACGCACTCAAGCTTTATAAAGGAGAAAAAGTTCTTTACATAGGCTTTCACGTCGGCTTCAATGTCTGTCATCATTACCCCTATGGTCGCCTGATCTTTTACGGCGCTTGATATAAAGGCACAGCTTCTGTTGGGCATGATGCGTGCCATTTCATTGAACTCGTTTATAAGCTGGTTTTTCTCATCAAAGAATATATCGTACTCTTCTTCATTATCCCTTGTTCTTCTGATAATAGACTCTTCAAGTATACATCTTGCTCTGTAACAACGCATAAAAATCCGCCTCCGTGGTCTTTTCTCATTCTTGTTTTTCGTCTGTATCTGCATTATAGCACCTGGAATGTTCAAAAATGTGGACATAGCGGAAGTTTTTAATATCCGAAATTTTACCCATGGTGGGTGGTATGATAAGAGCAACACAAAAAGAAAGGACTTGATACAATGGATAAGAGCAAGATATACACCGCAGAAATGGCGGCGAGGAAAATATGCTGACAGCGGATTTCGGGCACAGGCTGCCTATTAGGGTGCTAAAGCAGGTGATGTATCCTTTTATGATACAAAAACTTGGCGGCACACAATTGACAAAATAAAGCAAAAGTGATATATTGAAAGAAAGATATCACAGAACAGGAGGGCAAAAATGTCATATACAAAAACAGATATGCTTTCGCACAAGATCATTGAGATACTCAAAGAACACAGTGACGAAAAGCACCCCCTTACTCAGCAGCAGATCTGCGGTTATCTTGAGGAAAAGCTTGGCATAAAGCCTAACCGCAAGACGGTGGCTCAGCATTTGAAGAGCATAATAGGCAATGAAAGCTGCAATGTTTTCATCGCAGACAATGACAACGATGATGATGATAAAAGCGATAAAAAATACATCACAGATATTTACTACGCCTCTGACATCACCGCTGAGGAATATGAGTTTCTGGCAGACAGCATCATATACTCGCCAATGCTCCCTGCGGACTATGTGAGGGATCTGATAAAAAAGATAAACATCTTATCTACGGGTAACACAAAGAGCAAGGAAGCCAATCTCAGAGAGACCTTTCACTATGGCAACAAGAGCATTTTCTTGGTGATAGAAAATATCAAAGAGGCTATGAACACCAACAGGAAGCTTGATGTTACCATAAGCGATTATGACAAGAACGGCAAGCTTCTCACTAAGAGCGACCCACAGAGCGGTATAAAGCTTCAACGTGTTATGCTCAGCCCTTATGGCATCGTTATGGTAGACGGCTTTTACTATCTCCTTGCAAGTGATGTTCGTTACAATGATCTTCGTCATTTCAGGATAGACAAGATCCTAAAGGCGAGTATCTGCGAAGAGGACGGCTCTATGAGAGATGTAAAGACGCTTAGCAATGTTCCGAGGGATCTGAAGCCTGTGCAATACAAAAATCTTAACAGGTATATGCTTGACGGAACTGTGGAGCGTGTACATATCAACATAAAAAAGAAAGACATAAGTCTTGTGCTTGATACATTCGGGAATGAGTTCACCTGCAATAAGGTCATAGGTAATGACGATATCTATGACGTGACGTTCAGGGCAAATATCCAGACGGCTGTACGCTGGGCGATAGCTAACAGAAAAGCTGTGAAGCTGACCTCGCCAAAGAGGGCTGTGGATATTGTAAAAGAAGAGATCTCGGCATTGTCTGAGATGTATGGAAATCAAGAGAGGTGACTAAAATGAATGTAAATACAGTTAATTTCGGAGATATCATAAAAGAGATAAGTCATGGACTTATGGCGGAGAGTTATATTTCGGACAATGAGTTTACTAAGCCATGCGAATATCTAAGGCTTGTGGACATTGACGACGGCGTTATTGCGGAAAACTGCATTGAGATAGTTTATGACAGCAAGCGTTTTGAGAAATATGCCATAAAGGACGGAGATGTGATACTTTCTACCACGGACAAGAATTTCAAGGTGGTATGTGCAGGCGATATGGGGGACAGGAAGCTTCTTGTTTCACCCACGCTGATAAGGATAGGACTTGACAAGGAGAAGGCTGACCCTTACTATATTGCGGCTTATCTTTCATCGGCAGAGGGAAAGGCTATGCTTGACGGCTGTCGCAGCGGAAAGGTAGTAAGGATATTGCACACAAAGGGGTTGAAAGAGTGTGAGATACCTTTGCCGACTTTGGAGGAGCAGAGAGAGATCGGTGAAAAATACCGACATCGTCTTCATGAGATAAGACGGCTTAAAGCTGATATAGAGGGGCTTTATGAGGATATAGAGATGATGAGATAGAAACATAAGCGCATAACGTTGCAGTGTGTACGTTATGCGCTTTTTCATGTCCAATTTTATACCCACTGATATTTGTATAATGTGATAAGAATAAAAGGAAAGGTCTGATCACATTGAAAAGCAGAGAGTGGGAATACATATTCACAAAGAATGGAACGATAAAGCTTATGAAATATCATGGTGCGGAGACTGACGTTTCACTGCCTGCGTTCATCAACGGCACGGCGGTGACGGATATAAGCGTAAACACATTCGGTGACAGGAAGCTGAGGAGCCTGTATATTTCGGAAAACATTCAGTTTATAGAAAAGGGCTTTTTCAAATACAACTATATTTCAAAAGAAATAACGACTTCAGCGAAAAGTGACAGATATTATTCTACTGACGGAGTTCTTTACAACAGAGAACGCACTGTTCTTATAAGCTGTCCTAAAGAACGGGAGCAGGTCGAGATACTACCCATAACGCTGAAGATAGCCGACTATGCTTTTTACAAATGCCGTAGGCTAGAAAATGTTTTTATGCCAAGATGCCTGTGCGAGATAGGAGAATACGCATTTTATGAGAATGTGTCATTAATATCGGTAACGCTCCCTTGGGGCTTGACTTTTATGGGAGAGGGGTGTTTTTGCGGCTGTGAGAAGCTTGAAAGTATCGTTCTGCCTGCAAATGTGGAAGTGATAAATGACTATACTTTTGAAAACTGCGAAAGCCTTGCGAGCGTTAAATTGCCAGAAAGGCTAAAGGTCATTGGAAGTCATGCTTTTCATCAGTGTAAATGTCTTACGGATATGATCTTGCCACCTAGTCTTAGAGAAATAAGGGACTGTGCTTTTTACGATTGTCACAAGTTGAAAGAGATAGCTGTTCCAAACGAATGTATAAAGATAAGCGCAAATGCGTTTTTCTTCTGTGCAGAGCTGACAGTGTATTATCCTGAGAAAAGCAATTATTACATCATTGAAGCTGCAAGAGTGAGCTGTTCAAAAGAAAAATGCAGAAAGCTTTATCCAAAAAGAAAGTTCACCAAAAAGGAAGAAAAAGAAGCTTTCGTAAACGTTGACCCTAACCCTAGCTTTCAGCTTGCATACGATGTCAGCGACCAATACATCTACATTACGGACGTTTACGATAGTGACAGATCAGCAAAAAAACGCATAAGAAAAGAGCTGTTTGGCAAAAGTGTGTTTATCAGCACAGAAGATATGGAAGAATAGGACAGCAATAGTTTATCTCCACTTGAAAATTTCATAAATACGCTATATAATAAGGATATATCTGAAAAGGGGTGGAGATATGACCTTACAGCAGCTTAAATATGTGGTGGCTACGGCGGAGAAAGGTACTGTCAGCGAGGCGGCGCAGTCGCTTTTTATTTCTCAGCCTAGTCTTACTAACGCTATCCGTGAGCTTGAAAAGGAAATGAATATCACTATATTCATACGCACAAACAAGGGCATAACGGTATCAAAAGAGGGTGAAGTCTTTTTGGGCTATGCAAGGCAGGTGCTTGAACAGGCGAGTTTGCTTGAAGAAAAATACTGCGGAAAACAACACGGCAAAAGGCAGTTTTGCATATCCACTCAGCATTACTCCTTTGCGGTGAACGCTTTTGTTGACCTTATAAAAGAGTTTGGCGGAGATGAATATGATTTCAGCATTCGTGAGACGCAGACCCACGAGATAATCGAGGACGTGGCAAGAATGAAAAGCGAGCTTGGCATACTCTATCTCAACGATTTCAACGAGCCTGTGCTTTCAAAGGAGATAAAGTCCAAAGAGCTTAAATTCACGGAGCTATTTTCTGCAAAGCCACACGTTTTTGTAGGCTCTGCAAATCCTCTTGCGCAGAAAAAGTCTGTGACCCTTGACGACCTGCTCCCCTACCCTTATTTATCCTTTGAGCAGGGGGAATACAACTCTTTCTACTACTCGGAGGAGATACTCAGCACCATAAAGCGACCAAAGAATATCCGTGTCCGTGACCGTGCGACCCTTTTTAATCTTCTTATCGGTCTTAATGGCTACACCATTTGCAGCGGTGTTATTGACGAAAAGCTCAACGGCAGTGATATCGTGGCTGTTCCCCTTGAAGCGGAGGGGTCGATGCGCATTGGCATAGTTACTCACAAAAAGGTACTTTCTAATCCACTGACGGAATTTTATATCAATGCACTGAAAAAATATATAGGCGAGGAAACAAGGTTGACAACATGAGAAATATGTGATATTATAAAAACATACAAAGCCTATAGGAATTATGTATAAAGGAGAATTTTCATGACAGAGCTTATAAAGCTTGAACAGAATATAACTGATACTATAAAAGAGTCGCAGATAAAGCTTGGGTTTACCCCTAATGCGGTGACGCTTTTTTATCCTCTTGACTCCCTCAACGCCATAACAGGGGGCGAGCTTACGGCTGAGGAAATGATAAAAGCCATAGACGAATACAAAAGCGAGATACTTTCATGCAAGGCTTCACTTGCTCAGGACGGCAGGATAGCTGTTACGGTATCAGAGGAGAGCGTGAGGGCTATCCACGAAAAGGTGGAGGCAAGCCCGTTCCTTGTGGAGTTTATCGGAGCGGTAAAAGAGGGGTGCTCTCTTGAAAGAGCGGCTGAGATATTCAGAAAATACAATGACAAGGCGGTAATAACTGCTGCACCTGATGATGAATTTGACCTGCTTGCATACTTTCCAGACGGAGAACCTGACGGCTGCCGATACTGTTTGCAGGACGATCTGGGCGGCATAACATATCACAGATTCACCAAGCTTGACTATGACGCACTTTATCCCGAAAAGTCAGGAGATAACACAGAAAAATGAAAAATTTCACCTGCATAAGCGTAAATCACAAGCTTTGCGGACAAGCCTTTCGCAGCCTTTTCACATTTGACAGTGCTCAGTGTGAAAAGCTGCTTTTTGACGTAAAGGACCTTTCACCTGTGCTTATTTGCACCTGCAACAGGACGGAGCTTTACTTTTGCGGAACACCTGAGGAGGGCATAAGGCTTCTTTGCGAACAAAGCGGAGTGGAGATCGCAAAGCTCAAACGCAAGGTCATGATATTCACAGACAAGACGGCGGTAAAAAGGCTTTACAGCGTATCGTGCGGTATAGAATCAGCGGTCATAGGTGAGGACGAGATACTTGGACAGGTTCGCCGTGCATATGATCTTTCAAGGGAGCGCATTGGGCTTTCCTCTGAGGTGAACATGATATTTCAAGGGGCTATCGCTTGTGCGAAGAAAATAAAGACGGAGACGGAGCTTTCAAAGACTTCCGTTTCCACGGCTACTCTTGCGGCTAAGGAAGCGGCACATTATAAGGATAATGTCAGGGTGATGCTTTTGGGAGCGAGCGGTGAGATAGGCTCGCTGGTCTTGAAAAATCTTCTTTCATACAAGAACGTAACTGTGCTTGCGACGGCACGTTCTCACAGAAATGCGCTGGAATATATTTCAGACGATCCAAAGCTTGAGCTTATACCATACGAAAAGAGATATGAGCGCATTGGCGAATGTGACTGCATAATTTCGGCGACTTCAAGCCCACACTACACTGTTACGGCGGATATGCTCAGTGATAATGAAAACAAGCTTTTTATAGACCTTGCAGTGCCGAGAGATATTGACCCTGCCGTAGAAAAGCTTGCAGGGGCCAGGCTTATAGACATGGACTTTTTCACGGAGCTTGCCAAAGAAAACAATCTCAAAAAGCTTGACAGCGTGGAGAGGTCAAAGCTTATCATTGACGAGGAAACTGACGAGCTTGAAAAACAGCTTATGTTCCATGATTTTCTTCCGCAGTTTGAGAGCCTTGACAGAAGACTTTGCGAGGTTTCGGCGAAAGATCTTTTTTTCAGGCTAAAGTCGGAGCTTGATTCACAGACTTTTGGCAAGGTTATAGAAGTAATAAAAGAATACGGAGAATGACAATGCCATACTTTCCTTTTTTTGCGAATATTGAGAATATGCCATGCCTTGTGGTGGGTGGCGGACAGGTAGCTTTGAGAAAGCTCGAAAAGCTTCTTGACTTTTCGCCTATAATAAAGGTGGTGGCATTAAAAGCTTGCGGTGAGATAAGAGAACTTGCAGACAGGGGCATGATAACACTGTTTGAGCGTGCTTTTAAGGACAGCGACATAGACGGCAGTACATTTGTGATAACTGCCACAGGGGACAGCGGTGTAAACAGGCACATTTCTCAACTTTGCAGGCAAAGGCACATTCCATGCAACGCAGTTGATGACCCTGAGAGCTGTACGTTCTTCTTCCCTGCCATTGTTACAGAGGGGGACGTGTGCATTGGCATTTCAACAGGCGGAAAAAGCCCTACCCTTGCTTCTCACCTGAGAAAGACGATCCAATCGCAGACAGGGGGCAGGCTTGGGGATATATGCAATGTCATGGGAAAAGCCCGTGACTATGCACTTGAAAATATATCCACGGAGCAGGCTAGGAAAAAGGCTATGGCAGAGGCATTGAAAATATGCCTTGAAAGTGACGTGCTTCCAACAGAGGAACAGCTTATAGAGATGATAAAGGAGCAAAAATGAAACTGAGAGCAGGCACAAGAAAAAGTCCACTTGCAATGGCGCAGACTTATATGGTACTTGACATGATAAAGGCGGCATTTCCTGAATGTGATACTGAGATAGTCACCTTCACCACAAAGGGCGACAGACAGCTTGACCGACCTCTTGACAAGATAGGCGGCAAGGGTGTGTTCGTCACGGAAATAGAACAGGCTCTGCAAAGCGGAGAGATAGACTTTGCAGTACACAGTGCAAAGGACTTGCCTGTTACGCTGGGCGAGGGTCTGGAGATATCAGGAGTTTGCCCTCGTGGGAACTATCGTGATATGCTTGTGACCAAAAAAGGCGTTGTATTTAACGATTGTGATGTTTTCACTGTTGGCACAGGAAGTCAGCGTAGACGCGGGGGCTTTGCAAGGCTTTATCCTAACGCAAAGTTTGCTGATATAAGAGGCAATGTTGGTACACGGCTCAAAAAGCTTTCCGATGGGCTTTATGACGGCATAATACTTTGTGCGGCAGGAACGGAGCGTTTGGGACTTTCCCTTTCGGAATACGAGGTAAAAGAGTTTGAGCCTTGGGAGCTTTTGCCTGCACCTTGTCAGGCTATAATTGCAGTGGAATGTGCAAAGGAGAGCAAGGCGGCTGAGATAATTTCGCAGGTATCACACAAGGAAACTATGCTCAGGTTTGAAACCGAGCGTGAGGTGATAAGACTTCTGGGTGCGGACTGCACTGTGCCTGTGGGGGCATACAGCGAGATAAATGGGGAAAAGATATCTCTCACTGTTTCAGACGGCAAGGGGCATTTTGCTCAGGGCGAAAAAGAGATAGAAAAAAGATTTGAACTTGTTAAGGAGCTGACTGATAAGCTATGAGCGGCAGAGTTATAGTTGCAGGGGCAGGCTGTGGAGATTATGACCTTATCACAATGAGAGGTTATGAGGCTCTGAAAAGCTGTAACGTGGTGATATATGACAGCCTTATAGACAGCCGTTTGCTTGACTTTTGCAAGGACGGTGCGGAGAAAATATGCGTTGGAAAGCGTGCAGGCAGACACAGTTCCACGCAGGAGGAGATAAACACGCTTCTTGTGGAAAAAGCCGCAGAGGGCGGTGTTGTTCTCAGGCTAAAAGGCGGCGACCCTTTTGTGTTCGGCAGAGGGGGCGAGGAGATAACTGCACTCAAAGCCGCAGGCATACCATACAGCCTTATACCGGGGGTGACTTCCTCGTTGGCAGTGCCTGAGCTTGCAGGTATACCGGTGAGCCACAGGGGACTTTCAAGGAGCTTTCATGTTATAACAGGTCACACTGCGAACGACCTGCTCCCTGAGCATTTTGAAAGCTATGCAAAATGCGGTGGAACGCTTATTTTTCTTATGGGGCTTAGAAATCTCCCTGAGATAGCAGGCAGGCTCATTGAAAACGGCATGGACGAAAATACTCCTGCGGCGGTGATATCAAAAGGGGCTACCCCTGAGCAGAGGGCTGTAAAGGGCTGTCTTGGCGACATTGCCGAAAAGGTGAAGAAAGAGGATCTGCCTGCGCCTGCGGTGATAATAGTTGGAGAAACCGCCGGGCTTGATCTTTCGCCTACCTACCTGCCTCCATTGTATGGAGTTTCTGTGGCTGTCACTGCCACAAAGGGGCTTTCAAGGCGGCTTATAAAGTCGCTCAATGCCCTTGGGGCTTATGCTCACCGCTGCGGCGGATTTGAGCTTAGGGAGCTTCACGATGAGGTCACGGAAAAAGCTTTCCAACGGCTTGCAG
>OMBN01001198.1_pt1 | contig 11039 bp, 9 predicted proteins | sample 1644891 | NCBI WGS metagenome assembly OMBN01 (sample SAMEA103958144, study PRJEB25191) | human gut metagenome | reverse complement strand
GGCTACGTCATGCGCGGCGGCCGCGAGATGGACAACCATTTCGAGGTCATGTGGGACCTGTTCCGTTCCATCCCCTCCATCGAAACGGAGGGTGTCAGCGTTCTGGACGAGTACTACTGGCTCAACAAGGAGGACCCCAACTACTCCCTGTGCCGCGCCACCGTTGACCGCGGCCAGGACGCCCATACCGACGGCAAGTTCGACATCTCCGACAAGGGCGCCATGGAGATCATGAAGCTGTTCTTCACCCCCAACGAGGACCTGCAGGACAAGAAGATCACCGACTTCTTCGATGACGAGGTGCTGAACTCCAACTTCTGGCTGTACTGGCGCACCATGTTCGCCTTTGAGAACTGGCACAGTGCGCTGGAGATGAAGCTGTATATCCAGCGCTATATCCACCACATCGGCGGCCTGCCCGACTTCACCGCCCTGCGCTTCACCAAGTACAACCAGTACGAGTCCATGATCCTGCCCATGGTGAAGTATCTGGAGAGCCACAACGTCCGGTTCCATTACGGCGTGCAGGTCACCAACGTGGAGTTCGACTGCTCCGATCCCGCCCACAAGCTGGCCAAGCGCATCGATGTCATCGAGAACAACGAGCCCGGCGCCATCGACCTGACGGAGAACGATCTGGTGTTCATCACCAACGGCGGCTGCGTGGAGAACTCCTCCATGGGCAGTCAGGATAAGCCCGCCGCCTACAACACCGAGCTGAAGCCCGGCGGCGGCTGGGATATGTGGCGCAAGATCGCCGCACAGGACCCCGCCTTTGGCCATCCCGACAAGTTCTGCCATGACCCCGAGCAGACCAACTGGATGAGCGCCACCGTGGAGACTTTGGACCAGAAGATCATCCCCTATATCAAGAACATCTGCAAGCGCGACCCCTTCACCGGCCATGTGGTCACCGGCGGCATCGTCACCGTCAAGGACTCCTCCTGGCTGATGAGCTGGACCATCAACCGCCAGCCCCAGTTCCGCGACCAGCCCAAGGACCACTGCCTGGTGTGGGTGTACTCCCTGTTCACCGACAAGCCCGGCGACTATGTGAAAAAGCCCATGCGGGCGTGCACCGGCAAGGAGATCTGCATGGAGTGGCTGTACCACATCGGCGTGCCCGAGGATCAGATCGAGGATCTGGCGTCCAACAGCGCCAACACCGTACCCGTGATGATGCCCTATATCGATGCGTTCTTCATGCCCCGCGCCTACGGCGACCGGCCCAATGTGGTGCCCGACGGCAGCGTGAACTTCGCCTTCCTCGGTCAGTTTGCCGAGACGCCCCGCGACACCATCTTCACCACTGAGTATTCCATGCGGACCGGCATGGAGGCCGTGTACACCCTGCTGAACGTGGACCGCGGCGTGCCCGAGGTCTGGGGCAGCGTCTATGACGTCCGCGACCTGCTGAACGCCACCGTGAAGCTGCGGGACGGCAAGAAGGCCACCGACATGGAGCTGGGCCTGATGGAAAAGCTGGCCGTCAAGAAGCTGCTGGGCAAGATCGAAAACACCGATATCGAAAAGCTCCTGAAGGAATACCACGTCATCTGACAGCCCCCAGCATCACCCCCAAAAAAGAAAGACCGGCTCTCGCCGGTCTTTCTTTTTTATTCTCATGCGTCGGCGGGGTAGGACCGCCGCGGGAGAAACTCAGTTCTCGCGCTTTTTAGCGGCCCACGCCATGCCGGTCACGGACAGCACCGCCGTCACGGCGTAGATGCCGATGCCGGCGTCGAAGGTCTTGGGGGAACCCTTGGTGCCGTCGGCCTTGGTGCCCGTGGTGGTCGTGGAGTTGTAGTAGTAGCGCGGCGGCTGCTCGGGGGTGGGGTCGGGCGTGACCGGCACAGTATACTCACCGCGTGCCGCATCCTTACCGTTGATCTTCACGCCATCCGCGTCAACGGTCACAGTCACATTTTCATTCACACCGTTGATCTCGCCGCCCTTGGTGATAGTGACCTTCTTGTCGCTGTTTGCCGCATCGGCAATAGCCGCGCTGCCCACCGCGATCATGGTCTTGTTCCCATCGCCCACGGTAGCCTGCGGCGCATTGATAGGCTCACCCATCAACTTCGTTACCATTTCCTTAGAGGTAAAGATACCACCTGTAACTGTAAGCTGATTTTCGTTGTGGGGGCAGAAGCGAGCGGCACTCACCTGTGCAAATTCACCGTTGGAGATCGTGACTGCACTGGTATCCCCTTGAATATCGATCACTTCATTCGTAGTCGTGTTAAAGGTGAACTTGCCACCCTTGATTTCCACCTTGCCGCCGTCTTTTGCATGTACTTCACCACCGAAAATACCACCGGCTATCGTCAGCTTCCCTCCCTCAGTGGTCACATCCGTTTCAAGTTTACCGCCGTTGATCGTAGTTTCGCCGTCCTCCGTTGTTCTGACGCCGCGTTCGAAGGTTCCGCTATTGATGACCAACTTATTGTGGTTTATGAAATTCTTGTTGGCATCAAACGTCCCGCCGTTCACGGTCAGGCTGCCCTTGTTCTCGATGCTGCCGGTGTAGCTGCCGCCGGAGATCTTCAGCACCGCGTACGGATGCACCGTCAGGTTAAGCGCACAGTTCCCATCAAGCGTTGCCTCACTTTCGGAAATACTGCGGCTCTTGGTCGCAGCGATCTCGCCGCTGTTGGTATTCGGCGCGGACGCATCATTAGTATACTCATTGTAGCAAATAGCAGAGCAGTTCTCACCCTCAATCACGCCCGTATTGCTGCAATTCACAATCTTCAGTTCAGTCCCTTTCGAGTTCACCGACACAATACCTGCGGTCATAATATTCTGTCCCGCATTTGTCGAATGGACCGAACCATTATTCACGCATTTTTTGACGATACCACTGCCGCTGTCACTGACATTGAACACAACACCTCCGACAAATGGGCCGCTGATCTTCCCATTGTTCGTACAGCCGTTAATGGTAAATTTCTCCCCCTGGGCATATACCACAATACCGGCAGCCCCGTCTACTGTATCGCTTTTAATCTCGCCATAGTTCGTACAGCCATCAATGACCACATTGGCGCCATCAATTTTAACGGTAATACCCGCTGCCTTGCTGGTACCTGTTACATTCGCTTTATTGATGCAGTTGATAATCTTACTGCCTGCACCCGCCTGCGCCACCACACCGGCAACGCTCTTACCCGCAACAGCGCCCTCAACAGTGACATTCTTTACTTCAGCACCCTTGATGGCTTCAAAGAGTGCGCCATAGTCAGTGCAATTTGTGATCTTCATTTTCTTGACCGTATGATTCTGCCCGTCAAAAACACCTTTGAACTGCTTCGTATCATCCCTACGGTTTCCTATCGGTGTCCACTCTTCGTCGGCAAGGTCAATATCCCCGTCCAGCACTACGGTCTTGCCCTCAAAGGTATTTCCGTTATTTACCATCGTCGCAAATTCTTTCAACTCTGCGGCGTCAGAAATGTGGTACTTCCCATCTGCACTTTCCGTGAGCGTATCCGCCCAGGAGAGGGTGGTCACACCCAGTGCCATGACCAGCGCCAGCGCCATTGCCAATAACTTCTTCATGTCTCAAACCCCATTTGTTTTAGATTTCCGCAGGACGCATCGTTTTAAGATCGTTAAAACGCAAATGCAGAGGTACCTCTGCGGATAGTCAGATTATAGCACAGTCACATCGTTTGTCCAGCCTTTTTGTGGAAAATTTCCGTTTTTTTGCCATTTCTGGTAATGGCAATCGTGCAAAACACCCCCTGACGCCCAAAAGAGACGGCAGCGCCGTCTCTTTTTGCGTTCAGTTATACTCCCGCACCACGGCGGTGACCTTGCCCAGCAGCGTGGCCTCGCGGCCGTCGATGGGCCGGTAGTTCTCGTTCTCCGGCAGCAGCCACACCTCGCCGTTCCGGCGGCTCAGCCGCTTCACCGTGGCCTCGTCCCCCAGCAGCGCCACCACGATCTCGCCGTTGTGTGCCGTGGGCTGGCGGTGCACCACCACCAGGTCGTCCGGCAGGATGCCCGCGTTCAGCATGGACTCGCCCCGCACCCGCAGGGCAAAGTACTCCCCCTCGCGTCCGCCGGTGTCGAAGGTCAGATAGTCCTCAATGCACTCCTCTGCCAATATGGGGCTGCCCGCGGCCACGCTGCCCACCACGGGGATGCGGTCCGCCGCCGGCGCCGCCTCCTCCTGTACCGGCGCGCCGTCAGGCATCTCCCCCTGCATGGGCTGCGCCAGCGTCAGGGCCCGGCCCTTGCCGGCCCCCTTGGTCAGCACGCCCAGCTCCTCCATGTGCTTCAGGTGGAAATGCACCGTGGACGGCGATTTCAGTCCCACCGCCTCGCCGATCTCCCGCACCGAGGGGGGATACCCCTGCTCCCGCAGTGCCTGGGCGATGTAGTCGTAGATCTTCTGCTGCATTCTGGTCATCTTCGCCATAGCCATGCCCCTTTCACGCGCCCCGTGTCGGCGCAGGTCCGTTTTTTGTATGTGCGCCGCGTCCGCTGTTCTTCCGGTTCTATTATATCACACTCTTTCGCGCATTGCAACATTTGTTCTATTTCTTTTTGCAGTTTTTTCTGAGGCTGCAGCAAAGACGACCGTGAAGTAACACCAAAAGCAATGAAAGAAATCCCGTTTCAACGGGCATTTCACTCTTGACAAGGACCGACGGTATATAGTATAATGATTTTCGCTGACACGGTGACATAGCCAAGTGGTAAGGCAAGGGTCTGCAAAACCCTCATTCCCCGGTTCAAATCCGGGTGTCACCTCCAACCAAAACTCCCGAAACGCCTGTGTTTCGGGAGTTTTTTCATGCCCGGAAACAGGTTTTAGCCTTGTTTTCAGCCTTATGCGGAGCGCCCTGCCCGTTGAGACCGTTGAAAAAGGAGGGGGACGGAAGCTTCCGTCCCCCTCCTGCGGTATTGGTTCTATTCTATGCAGACAATTCGCCCGTCCGTGTCGTTTAGCCCAGCTTTGCCCACGTCAGGGGGCCGACGATGCCGTCCACACCCAGACCGTTGGCCTTCTGGAACGCCAGCACAGCGGCCTTTGTCTTGCTTCCGAAGATGCCGTCCACGCTGCCGCAGTCAAATCTTCACGCTTCAGAATTGGCGCTACAGTCACGCCCAACGGCGAAACGCACTACGAGATACGGGCGCCCGACATCGATGTAACGGTGAATCCGGCCGCCGGCGACAGTCTTGACACCGTCGCGCTTACGCTGCCGTATGCGGACACCGGCAAGCACGCCTATACGCCGGACTGGTCGAAGCTTCCCAGCGGGCAGACTTGAAACTACAGCAGCTCGCCCAATGTCAGTGAAGGCTCGAACGCAAAGCTTACTACATTCTGCTGGCAGAAAGACGCTGGCGGACGCGGGGCTGCTGCCCTACGCGGTAACGGCGCTGATAAGCTACACCGGCACCGCGGCGCTGCTGCGCCGCCGCAAGCGTGAGGCCTGACGCGGCACCGCCGAAAAGAAACACCACCCAATGGGTGGTGTTTCTTTTCGGCGGAACAAGCAGGCACCCCCGGTAGTCCGGGGGTGCTTTTTATTGCTTTCGCGCGGTGATATAGTCGTCGCCGGGGCGCCAATAGGGACAGGATCGGGTATCGGCGGCCAGGAAGCGGGCCAGCTCGTCCTCGTCCAGATCCATGTCACAGATATAATCGTCGTAGTCCTCGTCATAGACGTACCACACGCAGGTCTCACACTTGTCCATCATACGTCCTCCACCAGCCGATGGCTGTCGAATTTGCAGAAGCGGTAGTAGATGAGCGTGGCCACGCTGCACACGAACCAACCGGCGGGGTAGCTCATGGCGATGGGGATGATCTCGTTGGAGACATAGTGGGCCACGATGTAGAGGTATATCTGGCGGAAGACCACGAAGGAGCCCAGCATGATCCACATGGGCACCTGGCTGTTGCCCGCGCCGCGGAGGGCGGCGGAGTAGATCTGGTTGATGCAGAAGAAGAAGTAGAAGGGTGACAGCAGCCGCAGCAGCAACGCTCCATAGGACACCACCTCGGCCTTGCTGTTGAAGAACGCCGTCAGGTCCGGGGCCAACAGCAGTACCGGCACCAACAGCACCGCCGTGACGGCGAAGGACAGGTACAGCGCCGTGCGGACGCCCTTCTTGGCCCGGGCTGTGTCGCCCACGCCCAGGTTCTGGCCCACGAAGGTGGTGCCGGCCATGGCGATGGACTGGACCGGCAGGATCACCAGCTGGTCCACCTTGGTATAGGCCGTCCAGCCAGACATACAATCCGGGCCGAAATAGTTGATATAGCCCTGGACGAACACGTTGGAGAAAGCGGTGATGGCCATTTGCAGGGCGGCGGGTATACCCACGGACACGATCTGACGGAGAACGGACCAGGTCATACGCAGGGCGCGGAGCTCCACGCGGATACAGCCGGCGGTGCGCATGAGCACCCAGATGGTCAGCGCGGCGGACACCGCCTGAGCGATGATGGTGGCGTAGGCCACGCCCTCCACGCCCATGCCGAATTTCAGCACGAAGAGCAGGTCCAATCCCGTGTTCAGCACGGCGGACACCAGCAGGAAGTAGAAGGGGCGGCGGGAATCGCCCACGGCGCGGAGGATACCGGAGCCCATGTTGTAGAGCAGCAGTCCCATGACGCCGGCGAAGTAGATGGCCAGGTAGGTGGTCTGCTCCGGTGCCACCTCGGCGGGGGTCTTCATCAGGCGGAGCATCAGGGGCGTCATGGCGATGCCGGCGGCGGTGAAAACCGCGCCCATCAGCAGCGTCAGCACCAGGGAAGTGTGGACCGCCTGGCGGACCTTATCCTCTCGGCCGGCACCGTAATACTGGCTGATGACCACGCCGGCACCGCTGGACAATCCCAGGAAAAAGCCGATAAGCGTGTTGATAATAGGGGTGACGGTACCCACGGCGGAAAAGGCCTCGTTGCTGACGTAGTTGCCCACCACCCAGGTATCCACCATGTTGTAGAGCTGCTGAAAAAGATTGCCCACCATCAGCGGCAGGGCAAAGTTGATCAGATGCTTTGTGATGCTGCCCTTGGTCATGTCCACGTCATAACGGGCGGCGCGGTGGTGGGTGTGGAAATGCAGATGCAGATGGCTGGAATGGCGCATGGAGGCTCTCCTTGTATCATACTTCTTTACAGGAATTTTACCATAATACCAGCCGGGGCGCAACAGGGAGAATGCCGGTTTTTCGGCGCAGACAGTGCCGCAGAATGGGCGGGAATGGACGGAGGAAGTGCGTCATTCCGGGAATTCCGTCCGGTCCGCCGGACGCATGATGGATACCTCGTAGGCAGTGCGGTCGGTAGTGACGCCGTTCTCCGTTTTGGAGTAGACACGACTCTGGACCCGACCCTCGGCGGTGAGCCGGGTGCCGGTGTGCAGCAGGGACACCTGCTGGGCCACGGCGCCCCAGGCGATGCAGGGCAGATAGTCGGCGCGGCCGTAGCGACGGTTCACCGCCAGGATCATGTCGCATATCTCGCGGCCAAGGGGCGTACGGCGGAGGGCGGGCTGCTTGCACAGCACGCCGCTGAGGAAAATGCGGTTCAGCGGTTCGCCGGCGTCATGGGTCAGCGTCTGGGCGAAGGTGGAGATGACCAGGCGGCTGCCCTGGCCGCTTTTGTTATTGAAGGAACGCAGCTGGCCGGTGATATGTACGCCGTCGCCGGGGGACACCGGCGTCAGCAGCAGAAGCGGCCGGGGGACGATGACGGGCAGCTTGTCCGCCTGACCGGACAGGCGCAGGACGGACAGGGTAAAGCGGTAGAACGCACAGCCGTGGTTCACATGGGACAGCAACGGCGCGTCCTCGGCCACGCCCCGCAGCTCCACGCGGTTGTAATTCAGCTCCATAGTACACCTCGTTTGTTGAGATGTCACAGCCTATGTGGGGCGGGGCTGGAATATGCCCCCTTTTCAAAGCGTTCAAAGTATGGCATAATACAGCAAAAGGAGTGATGACCATGCGTTATAAGGGAAAGGTATACCGACCGCCCAGCGAGGCGTACAGCCTGATCGTGCAGGTGACCTACGGGTGCAGCCACAACAGGTGCGCCTTCTGTGATATGTACGACGACAAGCACTTTGCCATGCGGCCCATGGATGAGATACGGGAGGACTTTGAGCTGGCGCGGCGGGTATACCGCCGGGTGGAACAGGTCTTTCTGGCGGATGGGGACGCACTGATGCGGAGGACCGGCGACCTGGTGGAGATACTGGGGCTGGTCTATGGGCTGTTTCCGGAGTGCCAGCGGGTAACATGCTACGCCTCCCCCACCAGCCTACAGATCAAATCCGAGGACGAGCTGCGCCTGCTGCGGAGCAAGGGCCTGCAGATGGTGTATATGGGATTGGAGTCCGGGTGTGACGCGGTGCTGGAGAAGATGCAGAAGGGCCACACGGCGGCGGAGATCGTGGCGGCGGGGCAGAAGGCCCGGCGGTGCGGGCTGGCGCTGTCGGTGACGGCCATCTCCGGGCTGGGGAGCGTGGCACACTGGCGGGAGCACGCCGCGGACACGGCCAGAGCCGTCAGCGAAATGAAGCCGGACTATCTGGGGCTGCTGACGCTGATGGTGGAGCCGGGAACGCCGCTGGAGGCATGGGTGCGGGAGGGCAGCTTTACGCTGCTCAGCCCCCTGGAGGTACTGAAGGAAACAGAGCTGTTTTTACAGCACGTGGACAGCGAAGGAACCGTGTTCCGCGCCAACCATGCCAGCAACTATCTGACGCTGAAGGGCACACTGAACGGCGACCGGAAGGCGCTGCTGGCGCAGATCGCCGCGGCGCTGGACGGTCGCCGGGACCTGAAGCCGGAGTTTTTGCGGGCGCTGTAATGCACACGCGCATTCAAAAGGGCTTCCCTGTGGGAAGCCCTTTTGCTGTCCAGTCAGCTCCGTGATCTGCGGAAAGGGGGCGGACTTGACAGGGTGGGTGGTTTTGTATATAATAGGCAGGATTTATATCAAAAGGAGGATACAGGGCGATATGGATACCGACAGCGGCGACCATCCCGGGAACTTGCCGGGCTGCCATCTGTTTTTTGCGGCATATCTGCGCCGCCTGACGCGGGGCAGACGTGCTTTTTTGCGCCTTTAGACCGGCGCGGATCACAGAAACAGACGACAGAAAAAGGAGCTATTGATCGTGTCAACGACTACATATATCATTATTATGGCGGTATGCCTGCTGCTGTCCGCCTATTTCTCAGCCACGGAGACGGCGTTCTCCTCGGCCAATGTCACACGGCTGAAAATGCTGGCGGAAAAGGGCAACAGCCGGGCCGCGCTGGCGTGCAGGCTGCTGGAGCGCTATGACAAGCTGCTGTCCACCATCCTGATCGGCAACAACATCGTGAACATTGCCATGGCATCCCTGGCCACGGCACTGTTCGTCAAAAGCTTCGGCGATGCCGGTGCTACGCTGTCCACCATCGTGGTAACGGTGGTGGTGCTGATCTTCGGCGAGATCTCCCCCAAGAGCATCGCCAAGGACTGCGCCGAGAACTGGGCCATGACAGCCGCACCGTTTCTGCGGTGCCTGATCTGGCTGCTGATGCCGCTGAACGCGCTGTTTTCCCTGTGGAAAAAGCTGCTGGCCAGGATGTTCCATCTGGATGGGGACAACAAAATGTCCCCGGAGGAGCTGCTGATGCTGGTGAACGAGGTGCAGCAGGAGGGCAGCATCGACAAGGACGAGGGCGACCTGCTGAAGAACGCCATCGGCTTTTCCGAGCAGGAGGCGCAGGACATCCTCATCCATCGGGTGGACCTGGCGGCACTGCCGGTGGACGCCACGAAGGAAGAGGTGGCGGACCTGTTCACCCAGACAAAGTATTCCCGGCTGCTGATCTATCGGGAGGACATCGACCACATCATCGGCACCATACACCAGAAGGACTTTTATGTGGGCTGCGGCGTAACGGACAAACCGCTGGAAGAGATACTCTCCCCGGTCATGTTCGTGCTGGAAAACGAGCCAATCAGCCTGCTGCTGAAAAAATTGCAGCTGGCCAAGACCCAGATGGCCGTGGTGGTGGATGAGTACGGCGGCACCTGCGGCATCGTGACCATGGAGGACATTCTGGAGGAGCTGGTGGGCGAGATCTGGGACGAGCACGACGAGGAGGAGGTCTTTATCCGCAAGGTGGACAAGGACACCTATCTGGTGGACGCGGCCATGGATTTTGACGATTTTGCCGAGTTCTTCCATCTGAACGAGGAGACGGAGATGACGTCCGTCAGCGGCTGGGTGATGGAGCAGTGTGACCGGGTTCCTGAGGTAGGCGACCGGTTCAGCTGCCAGGATCTGGACGTGCTGGTGACGCGGGTGGACAACCACCGCACTTGCGAGATCAAGGTGGTCCGGCGGGAAGCGTCCGGCGGCGAGATCACCGACGAGACATAAGCAGAAGCACCCGGAGGCATAAGCCTCCGGGTGCTTATTTTTTCCTGTGAGGAACCTCCCCTAAGGTGAGTCCAATACTACCATACCACCATCCGCCCGCCAATGCAAGAAGAACTTTCGCTTCTGCAACAATTTCTCCCTGATTCTATATATTATATGATAATTCCGATGAAATATCTGCGTTTTGCACCGTTGACAGCGGAGGTATGGGGGTGTACCATCGGAGCATATTTTTTACAGGGGAGATGGCGGGATGAAGTATATTTTTGTGACCGGCGGCGTGGTGTCCGGGCTGGGAAAGGGCATCTGCGCGGCATCGCTGGGCCGGCTGCTGAAGCAGTGCGGTCTGCGGGTACGAAACCAAAAATTCGATCCGTACCTGAATGTAGACCCGGGAACTATGAGTCCTTACCAGCATGGAGAGGTGTTCGTCACCGACGACGGCGCGGAGACGGATCTGGACCTGGGACACTATGAGCGCTTCGTGGATGAGGCGCTGACCGGCGACAGCTCCGTTTCCTCCGGAAAGATCTTCTGGTCGGTGCTGAACCGGGAACGGCAGGGCGGCTATCTGGGCGGCACGGTGCAGATCATCCCCCATGTGACCGACGAGATCAAGCGGCG
>OMBN01001195.1_pt1 | contig 11095 bp, 9 predicted proteins | sample 1644891 | NCBI WGS metagenome assembly OMBN01 (sample SAMEA103958144, study PRJEB25191) | human gut metagenome | reverse complement strand
TAAAATTAATTTATTGGGATTTACCAAATCGCCAAACAACGATTTGGTAAACCATGCATCCATTTGACTTTTGTTCTTCCAGCATTTCCGCAAACAATTGAATCCATAGGAACTTGAAGCATTTTGCTAATTGCATACAGATTATCGACTGTTGGCATACTAACGCCATCCAACCATCGATAGACACTCTGCACACATCCAAACCCTAAATATTCTTGAATATCTTTTGGTTTTACTCCTCTCATATCCATAATTCTTCGAAGATTAACACCTGTTTCTTTTTTATTAATTGTTGGAAACATACTATCGCCTCCTTTGCACTAAATTCTTGTTCTACTCAGTTCTTACACATACTTTCTTCCCCGAAAAAGCAATTCCAAACTTCAAGATTTCCGTAATTCCATCCTCTTTCATTTCAGAATCGTATCGCAACTCACCAATTTGTTTTAATGCTTCATTAGACCATTTTTCAAGCTCAACATCGCTTAATTTTTCTTTCCACTTTAATTCCAAAATAATACCAGGATACCTTTTTTCTCTTGGAATTAAAGAAACATCAAATCTGCCATCTCCAGATTCTCGGTTCGATTTAATCTTATACTGATTATCCATTAATGCTATTAATCCTAGCATCAAACCATGATAAAATCCTTCAGCTCCACCATCGAAGAAGCTAATTGATTTATCCATATATTCCCCAATAGCGCTCTGCAACTTCTTGTAATCATTGGCATAAAGACTTTCTGCAATCTTATTTGCTGTAGTCCTTGTAATTGCTCCAGTTTGCAAGAAATGTGACAAGATTTCACTCTTATATACAGCTGCAATCTCTCTATTTGGAATTGATACTTCACATAAATATGAACCATCTGCTTGCAGTTCCTTTTTAGGAGTTTTCAAATAGCCAGCAACCAACAATAAGCTATAAATATTTGCTGGATCCTCCGCAAGCGATCTATACACCACATTTTGATCAATTCTTGCAACTACTCTTTCTCCTTGCAAAAGGTCATATAATCTTTCTGTAATATCATCTGTAGCCACTCTTAGTACATCATCAAGGATTTCATTTTTTCCTGTATTTATCCAATATGCTTGAGGAAGGCATCCCTTGGAAATATAGTTGATTACAGACCATGGATTATATATTTCTTCGCTACCAAACAAATATCCATCGTACCAGTCTTTAAGTTCCTCCTCTTTATCTGATACTCCATAGTAACTGAGCATTGCTTTCACTTCAGATTCTGTAAATCCAAAAAAGCTATCGTATTCTTCATCCATTACGGAGTTCACTGTTAAATTATTTAGACCACTAAAGATACTTTCCTGAGCAATACGCAAAATTCCTGTTAGGAAACCATAGGATAAATTCTTATTATCCTTAAATGCTCCTGAAAAGAAATTTCTCATGAATCCAATAATTTCATCGTAGAAATCCTTAGAGTATCCCTCTTGAATCGGAGTATCATATTCATCAATAATGATTACTGGAGCCTTATCATAATGTGAAGCAAGCATTTTAGATAGTCTTTCCAGCGAAGAAGTAAGCTCCACTTCATTAGCTGTAGCGCTAATAATCTTTGTAAAATACTCCTTCTCATATTGTGAGAGCTTATCACTATTTAGCAGCTCTTGATGTCTTCCATACTCTTCTTGAAGTAGTCCCCTTATTTTATCTATTGTTGCGTCCCAAGTATCAAATTTAACATCCTTAAAAGTTAAGAATATGACTGGATATTTTCCTTGATGTGAACGATACTCTTCTCCACATTGCCAAATATTTTTATCGGCAAAATACTTACTAGTATTCTTATCTGATATTTCAAAGAACACTCTGAGCATATCCATATTCAAGGTCTTTCCGAATCTCCTTGGTCTCGTAAACAAAGATACCAATGGCTTTTGATCCAAGAATTCTTTGATTAATAACGTCTTGTCGACATAGTAATATTCTTCCTGCGCACGCACATAGTCAGAGATGCCGATTGGTAATGATTTAACTTCTGCTTTCGCAACCATATTTTTCTTGATGTATTTTCCATTAGACACTCTTCCATCCATTGGCTTTGGAGAGTCGTCTGGAATTAACCAAGATCCTTTTTCTTTTATTGCACCCTGTATTCTTCCTTTTTTGCACATATCATTTACGGAACGTGGAGAAACATTCCACTCTAAAGCCTTTTCTTTACAAGTTTTCATATATATATCAGCTCCTGTCATTCGCAATATTATTCCTCATCTTACGCAAATTATACCTCAGTAAAACGCAAAAAGTCAAATCAATTCGATATTTTGCGTTTAATTATTGCGTTTTCTTAATGTTTTGCGTCTTGTATTTTTCGGCACTTTTATTTTGGTTTTTTCAGTCCACAAACTTGTTTGTAGCATATTACTCAGACAAGTTTAACTCCACTGAAAAAGGACCAGCCCAGCTGATCCTCTCCCATCCCCGCAAGAGTGTTATTTTTGTGTTATTTTTTAACCTCGCATACCCGCAAGCCCTTGCTATTACTGGCTTTCTAGAAGAAACGACATAATCTGCCGTGGCAGATGAATAATACTTTTATCATAGTTCTCCTTGATTTGCCCCGGAATGCCCTGTTTTGCAAGGGTTTTCGGGGTTATTGTGATATGCTCTAAATTTACAGATTGTGGCAAATCAGAGCAAGATGGAGCAAGTTGTTACTACCTGTTAGTAGTAAAATTGGTAGTAAAAAGGAAAAGGTTACTACTCATCAATATTGAAATTATCGAAATACAATTCTTGGTTCTTTTTCATATCAGCCAACTTCTGACACATAAATGCACAAGTACATCAATTATTGCAAAGTTAACACCATATATTTCAACCATCATAATGTCACGCATAGTCATAAAAATCGGCAATTGTAATTTATTCTTATATTCTGCTATTTTTACCTTGCAGCCAAAAGTACGGTTTCTGGGCAAATTATAGCATATTGTTGCAAGTCTATTCTTACAATTCCATCAGAAAATGTTCATGCAGCGCACGTTTCACCTGATCGAAATTACCTCGCTCCGGACATTGGATGGAAACAACCAATCCCTTCTCTGGGAGAATCGTTGTAATCTGTCCGAATGCACCATCAGCACGATAGGATCCTGGATATGGACTGATCCAGAACTGATAGCCATATCCTACATGCCAGGGATCTGCAGATGGCTCGAAGGTAAATTTCGGGGTGGACACCTCCTGCACCCAGTCCCTGCTGACAATCTGCTCGCCCTTCCAGTTACCCTCAGCCAGATAGAGCTGTCCCAGTTTCATCATCTCGGTACAAGTCAGATACATACCTCCGCCGCCATTCGGATGTCCCTGTGGATCATGCTCCCAGAGCGGCCATCCCATATCAAGGGGCTGGAATACCTTCTCATACAGATACTCTCCCATCCGCTTGCCAACGGCCCGTTCTACCATATGAGCAGCCAGAATACTGTCGGCAGAGGAATAGCAGAATGCACTGCCTGGCTCCACAGGAACCGGCTGTGCCATCATATATTTCTCATAATCCGGTGCGCCGACGCCCGGACGTCTGTCCGCATTCATCAGAAGTGCCTTACCAAAGCCACTGGACATGCAGAGCAGATGTTTCAACTGAATCTTCTCCAGATTTGGATCCGGATTTGAAGGAAGTTTATCTTTAAACACTTCCGCCACATGATCTTCCAGGCTTAGTTTTCCCTCTTCTATTGCGAGTCCAACTGCTGTTACCGTAAAACTCTTGGTATGTGAATAAATATTTCTCGGTGCATTTGCTGCGTAGTGCATCTCACAGAGTACCTTGTTCTCATCTCCGACACTGATAGCTTCCAGCGGCAGATTGTGGCTGCTGGCATAACGATGAAATTCCAAAAACTTCTCTTCCAGTAACATAATACCTCTATCCTTTCCGGCAAATCTCTGATGTCAGTCCGATATAACCGATGCGACGTGTCGCAAGGTTAAAACCAATCTATCTGACATCTCCAATCTGGTTCTATTATCTCATACACATCTCTGCATCTGTCGGCAGTGGCATCAGCGGTGCGGACGGCAGGGTCTGATACCAATAAGCAACACTGGTGTAATCATCGTAACGCGGTCCGGTCCAACCCATGTTGTCGAGTGTCATACGAAACTTATTCTCAAAACGGATCGGGTCTGCAATATGGAAATGATACAGCAGGAATCTCTGCTGTCCGTTATAGAATTCCCGATTGTCTCCATAGATTGCATACATGCCGGTATATAAGCCGCTGAAGGTCTGATAGCTCTTGATGATGATGTCATTTCCAAATCCATAGGAACCACCGAAGTAGTCTTCAGTTCCGGTATAGTGGATAGACGGATACGGATCATCGTCCAGATACATGCGGGCTTCGCCTTCTACCCAACAGGTATTGTTGCCATTCATACCAGTTGCCAGAGTCACACCGACAAATTGTCCCCTGCCTTCGATTCCGTCAACGATTGTGTAGGTACGACCCTTCTGAACCGGGTGCTCTTGGCGATAGGTGGCATGGAAATAACCAGCCTCCGCCGGAATCTCCTGATAAGCTCCGGTGATAATATAATAGAGATTTTCATCCTTGTCACCACGGTTTTCCATCGTGATCCGAGCTCTCTTATGGAACGGCATCTCAAAATAGCTGTTATAGCCGCGACCAGGAGCTACCAGCATCATGGCAGAATTCAACACCGGATATTTGCCATCCCGGTCCACGAAATTTTCATCATAGGCACATCCGAAGAATGCAGAGAGCGGAGCTTCCACAGACGGATATTCCTGATCATCCCAATACATACGGATGATAAAATGGTGCCCTACATATCCGGTAAACCACATATGCTGGATCACACCCGGTCCTGCAGCATCTACCAGAGTTACGGTTTCCCCTGCAGGAATCGTCACGGTCGGACGAAGCTTGGTGCAGTCACCGCCCTGGGAACCACCTGCGCGTACACCGGTTGGATTCTCTGCGGAAAATGCAAACGTTTTGGAGTTCTGGATCATACAATAGTTGTTCATATTCTTCTCCTCTCTGATCAAACCTGGATCATCTGAAATTATTGCTTACTACGCTATCGCGTTTCTCTATTCACTATAAATTCACTATAACATTTATCTCCCATGAAGTGACGGAATTACAGAATCATTCCGTCTGCGCCTTCTCATTTTCTTCCCGGATAATCTCCTTTAATTCTTTTCGCATCACATCCAGTGGAGCCTTCTGTCCTAGCCTGATTAGTTCAAATCTTTGTATATGAGTTTTTGTATTGCCCGTGGTTTTGTGTTCTGTCACCGTATTGAAGGTTTTTCGTCTTTCTCATACGGTCATAGAAATAATCAACGACAAGCCTGACAAAATACGGCATATTCCACCTCCAGTTTATGGACCTCTTCGCAAAACAGATTCATGGTATAACCATCTCCTTTATTCAAGCGCTTAAACTGATTATACCATAAATCTATGAACAAAGTTTATCTGTAAAGAAAATTGATACAGAGTTTTTCAAAATCGGTTCATCTGCTCCTGGGTAGCCACCTGCCTACAACTTGTATTGCTATTTCCTATCGTTCCGAACAATGCAACCATTGTCCGGCAGCTGTTTCAGGTACCAACAATTCATACGCAATATATTCATAAATGTCCCTCAAATCCTGTCTTGCTTCAGCGGAATATGCCACATAAAAAATCATATGCCAAAATCTCTTTTACATTTTTTATTCGTGCAGGACTCGTTTCCAAAATTTCGCCACTATAATAAACTTTTATATTATCTCCCGGCGATATAACTGAATAATCATATTTTTCTGGCAAATAACAGATTATTTCTTCTTGTATATCTGTTTCTAGTATTAAAAACTGCTCGTTTTTTTCGATAACGACTCCTTCAACAAATGAACGTTTTCTTTGAACTGCCACACAAAAAACAACGCTACATAATAATATTACAATGGATATACCGACGATAATTTTTTTTCATTCTATTGCTCCGCTTTATTATCGAATCATTTTTTATTTGTGCTTTTTATTTCCACTACCAGTTCTTCATACTTACGTTCGTCAATGATATATTTCCGTTTAATCAATATATAAGCAGCTCCTATAGAAATTACCGGAACAGCTACAATTCCAAGACGCAATATAAATCTTTGTCCGGCATCTGCTGTCTGGATAAATTTATCTGCCTGTACAATTACATTTTCCGAAGTAAGTTCTCCTGTACCAGCTTTTATTTCTAATCCGGATATTTTCTGACTGATTGCATAGATATTGCTTATAATCAGTATTAACGCAACAACCGCCTGATCAACCGCACTGGCCAGCTTTGTTGCAAAAGATCTTACTGCTGAGATAATACTGTCATGTCGTTCATGAAACCGGACTTCATCATACTCTATGGTATTATTTAACATGACAATCATCGTCATATTGAATGCTCCCTGCGAAAAGAAGATTAGAAAACCGATGATATTCAGTAAAACAACACTTTTTGGTAAAATGTAGCCTACACTCATAAAAAGCATATACCCAATGACTGTAATGATGGTAGCTGCAGTTATAATCTGATTTCGTGTGAATTTTGAGGAAAGCCACGCAAAAGATGCCTCTGATATCAGCGTTCCTAATCCATACATAATTGTAAACCAAAATACAAGACTGCCACCTACAGAATATCCAAATTCAAAATAAAAGAAATTCATTCCAATCATAATCAGAAGACCATTTCCGATTTGGAATAATAAACATGCAATTCCAATCACTATCAACTGATCATTTCTCAGGAATATATGAAACATATCTTTTAATGACAGTGTTCTCTTCTTTTCCGGTCGTTTTCTCTCTTTTACTCCAAACACTGTAAGTAGCTGGAAACCAATAAAACAAAAAGCAATCACAATCGCAGCCGTCCGATATGCCATAATCGCATTTCCAGCTACCATATCAGGGAGCAGACCTGCAACAGAAAACTGTCCGATACAGATAAAAATTCCCTGTACGGTTACCAGCCAGTTCCGTTCTCCCGGATCTGATGTAAGACTCGGCAGCATTCCCCAATAGGCAATATCATTCATTGTGTAAGTCATTCCCCATAAAAGATATCCCACTCCAAAAAATGCAACAAATCCCCATCCTTCCGGCCTTACTGTAAACAAGCAGATAATTATCAGGCTGTTTAAAATTACTCCTATAAAAATCCAAGGTTTAAATTTTCCGGCTTTCAAATGCGAATTTTCAATAATAATTCCCATCATTGGATCATTAATGGCATCCCACAGCAGACACACTACCATAATTGCTGATATTACTGCATATTGGGCAACTGTCAGTTTCATCGTATATTGAATATATGTAAGAAGAAACATAGAGACGAGTGCATACGCCATATCTCTTCCGGTTGCTCCTATACAATAGCTCCATTTTGTGCGTTTATCCAATTTATTGTTTTCCATATACGACTCCCCCATCTCTCTATTTCTTCAGAAGTCTTTTAAAAGCCTGCAAATATTTTTTATTTGCATTGTAAACTAACATATCGATTAACTTCGGAGTTGCAATTCCACCACTGGTTGCAATCAGTCCTTCCAGATTTCCTTCTTCGACTCCCATTTTTACCATTTTAAAGGCCGGGTCCCGCTCTGATTTTCCCCGAAGTATAATCTTAAGTCCGATATGTACGACTCCACGAACAAATTTTCCAAACATTGAGACATTTACCACATCCTGATAGGAATCGTAAACCGTATACTCTCCACGCTTTTTTTCTTTGTCATGTTTCGGTTCACCGCCTAATAGCTGATAAAATTGTTCTGCACTGATTTCCATTCCATGTGGCTGCTCTCTAAAATAATCCGGAAACAGTTCTCTTTCATTTCTAAAATAACTATTTCCTACTACTTCCATATTCGCCTTTAATTGCAAATCATGTACCGATGCTCCGATACAGATCTGATATTTGCCGCTTAACATGGAAAAGGCTTTTTTCTCTACATCATAGACGGAAAAACTTCTTTCATCCAGCTCTAGTATAACTTCTTTTTCTTCTCCCGGATGCAGATATATTTTTTGAAATCCCTTTAGTTCTATATGGCTTCTGATAACATCTGATTCAATCGGGCAGATATATAACTGTGCTATTTCTGCTCCACTCACTTTTCCGATATTTTTAATTTTAAAACGAATTTGTATCTTTCCACCACTATATACTTCCGGTACATTCAATTCCGAATAGGAAAAAGAAGTATAGGAAAGTCCATAACCAAACGGATATTTTACCGGAACATGGAATGTCTCATAGTAACGATAACCTACAAAAATGCTTTCCCTGTATTCTACATCATCATTCGGAGGTGCAAAATATCTCCATGCCGGAGTATCTTTTTCTGAAAACGGAATTGTCTCTGCCAATTTACCGGATGGATTCACCTCTCCACTGATTAAGTCAGCAACAGATTCCCCTACAGCCTGTCCTCCGAGGTACATGTGAAGAATTGCTCCTACATTCTTTTCAAAACTAAAATCCATAGGCGCACCACCGAAACTAATTGCTGCAATATGATCTTTTCCGACAGTTTCTGCAATTTCAGCCAACAGCTCTTCCTGATTTTGAGGGATTTTAAGATTTTTCCTGTCGTATCCTTCTCCTTCGTAAGATTCTGTAAGACCGATAAAATATAGAATCACACAATCCTTTTTTCTATATTCCTGTTTCAGTTTTTCTATCGTATCCTGTAGTTGCTTTTCTCCTAATTCCTCCGTTTCATTCTGATATCCCTGTATATAAGTTACCTGATATCCTTTTTCACGTATTGCTTCAATCGCATTTGTCATCTTCGTCGGCTGGATATGACTGCTCCCACCTCCCTGAAATCGCATCTGCCTGGCAAGCTCTCCAATAATGATTACCTTCTTCTCTTTTCCAATTGGCAAAACACTATTATTTTTCAAAAGCACTGCACTTTCATTTTCTAGTTTACGTGCCACCTGATTCTGTTCTTCCATATCTACCTCATAATTTTCTTCTATATTTTTATGAAGTGATACAAAATTCTGCAGAACATTCTTAGTCCAGTTATCCAGTTCCTGACCCGTAATCCGGCCATCCTTATACGCTTCTTTTAACACATCTGTGTGGAAGCCTTTCGGATCTGGCATTTCCAGTGTCAGACCATTTTTCATACAGCTTACAATATCATTTGCTGCTCCCCAATCCGACACCACACCACCTTGATATTTCCATTCTTTTCTCAGAACATCTGTCAGTAAGTATTTATTTCTTGCTCCAAATTCGCCATTAATCCTGTTGTATGAAGCCATTACAGAAGTCGGTTTTGCTTTTTTCACAACTTCTTCAAAAGCCGACAGATATATTTCCCTAAGAGTTCTTTCATCAATCTGGCTATTGGATGTCATTCGTCTTGTTTCCTGTGAATTAACAGCATAATGCTTTAAGCTCGTACCTATTCCAAGACTCTGTACACCTTCGATATATCCCGTTGCCAGCTTTCCTGTCAAATATGGATCTTCACTGAAATATTCAAAATTTCTTCCGCATAAAGGAGAACGCTTGATATTGATTCCGCAGCCTAGCACAATGGATATCTGCTCTTTTTTTGCTTCTTTCGCAATCGCTTCACCCATCTTTTTAACAATAGCAGGATTCCAACTGCAGGCTATTGCACTTGCAGTTGGAAAACAGGTTGCTGGCTTACTGGTTTCAATATCCCCAACCTTTTCCTGCTCCAGTTTTCGAATCCCATGTGGTCCGTCTGTCATCATAATAGAGGGGATTTTCCCATTACAGTCATAAGTATGCCAGTCACCAACACCGCCTAAAAGCCGGATTTTTTCATCTATTGTTAACTGTTCACATATTTTATCAATGTTCATGGCTTATCCCCCCTTTCAAAGTCCATATCTAATGCCAATATTCTGTCGAAGTTGTTATCCATTGTGATTCATCTCTGCTCTACTTTAAATCGTGTCCTATCTGACAATGTCGTATTTCTCAACACGCATTATCTAAGTTCAAGGGAACTGGAAATATAAAAATGGAAATCCTGCTCCTTGCAGTATTCTTTTATTTTTTGAATCAGTTTTTGATTAGTTGTATATTCCAACAGATACACTTCCACCCCATCCGCCTTGCACGTTTCCAAATATTTGCAGAAATAATCTCTCGTCTCGCTCGTTTGTTCACGAAAAGTTCCGCTATCAAAATCAATACTGCTCCATACTGATTCCTGATTTACACCTGTCATAATCTGATCAATCGCCCCATAGCGTTCCCTATATTCCGCCACATAAGTATCTCCACCGTTGATGATGACCGCTTTTCCAAATGTCATTATGTTTTGTAGAATCGCTGTAATGCCTTCAAAAATACTCTCGTGCGGATCGTAATCATATACATCACAATTATCTATAAAGAATCCGTCAACACCTTTTTCATATAGTTCCTGAGAAAGCTGTCCTATAAACTTCTGCCAGTCTGGGTTTGCTACATCTACCCATTCTTCTTCCTCCCAGTGCTCATACTCACCGATTGCCAGTTCCGCATAGGTTGTATAGTACTCCCTGAAGTTTTCAATCAACCCAATATTTAGATATGTATATACGACTGTTCCATTTTGATGGAGCAATTCAATATCCCTTTTTGTAAAATACTGTGCATCAATTACAATCGTTTCATACATTTTAAATCGTTCCAAAGATGAGGCGTCCGCATTTAAAAACACCCCATAATCGTTTTTCTCAAATTCCTTTGCTTGATTGGCTTTCACAAAAAAACATCCACCAATAAACATTAGAACAAATAATACAGCCAAGGCTACTGGTTGTTTGGTCCTCTTCCCGCACAATGCCTCCCACACCCTTTCGGTAATTCTCGTTTTTTCCTCATGACTATCACATTTTACACATTGATGATTATGTTTTCCCAGATTTGTTACTCAATTTGTATTCAAATTATATCATAAAACTTGTGAACAGTTCTATCGTCATTTTGGAATATATGAGAAAAGTCCGAACGGTTTTCGGCTTTCAGTTGCTCGGTCACGCCGTTTTGCTCTGCCAGTGACCGCAC
>OMBN01001186.1_pt1 | contig 11188 bp, 16 predicted proteins | sample 1644891 | NCBI WGS metagenome assembly OMBN01 (sample SAMEA103958144, study PRJEB25191) | human gut metagenome | reverse complement strand
AGCGCGACCAGAAAAGGGCGAGATACGCAATCCAGCACATCAGCATATATTTCAATTATATCGGCAAGTTTGAGAATGAAGTGACACAGCTTGCAGAGCCGACCGAGCAGGAAATCCGGCAAATGCGGGAGGAAATCGAAGAAGCCAAAAAGGAAAAGAGCCGCGCCTACCACCGGCAGTATTCAAGGGAGTACCGGGCGCGAAACCTTGAAAAGCAGCGGGAGTATGACCGTATCAAGGCGCGGGAATACCGGGCGAAGAGAAAGGCGCAGGCAGCCGCCGCACAGCCCACACAGTAAAACAGAATAACCGTCAACCAAGAGGGATTTTCCGAACTACGGGAAATCCCTCTTTTGCGCCCAAAGAAAGGAGCCGCCTATGGCAGAACAGACCCCCGACAGTATCATCACGACCCAGAGGAACGGGCAGACCATTGTTGCGGAGTTGTTTTTCAATCACAGCAGCACAGAAACATTCCGCGACAAGCTGCTCAAACTGGTACTTGCCGACAGCTCGCGTTTATCCGCGTCTGACGGTCAAGAGCCGGAAAAAACAGAAATCTTGCGATAACAGCCGCCCCGACGAACCATTCCCTGTCCGGGCGGTTTCTATTTGAAAATCCTCATTTTCCCCAAGTCAAGAGCCGGGAAAAACACCCGAAAAATGCCCCTATTGCGTAACAGGGGCGCAGAAAGGAGAGTTTATGAGAACAGGGCTTACGAAGCAGGAAAAGACCACCGATATTTGGTTTGACGAGAAAGACCCGCTGATCCATATCCGCACCCACAACACCGACCTAAAGAAACGGATGCTTGCATACAGCCGCCGCTACCCGGAGAACTGCAAGCAGACCGACACCGACCCGGAAACGGGCTGCATGGAGTTTGACATTGAGAAAGGCCGTTTCTCTTTCCGTCTGACCGCCCCATACAGCGAGGAACGGCGGGAAGCAGCGCGGCAATATGCCAGAGAAAACAGCACTACAAACTTGTTGAAATAATGTGGATTTGTTCATGTTCTTGTGCTATACTTTTCTCAAAGGCACAGAATGGCAGATATAAATTCGTGGGAGAAAAAATATGAAGAAGCATAGAAAATGTAAAAAGATAATAATAGCTTTTGTAACAGTGTTGTTTATAGCATTTGTTGCAGTAATTGGGCTACACAAAACAGGGATTTATCGTTTTGATTTCTTAAAGGACATCTATAAAAAAATTGATTTTCAACTAAGTACGAATGAGCTTAACATTCCGCAGGACGCTCTTTCATTTTCTGTTTATGATATTGAGCAAGAAGAATATTTATTTTACGAGGGTGATAGCCAGTTGCCCACTGTCGCAAGTTTGGCAAAACTATTTGCCATTGATTATGCTTTGGGAAAAGTAGATTTGGAAGATATTGTTGAAGTAAATCAAGAGGTATTAGAACTTGTTCCGGCGGGTTCATCTTTAGCAAATCTGTATGCTGGGGAATACACAGTTAAACAAATCATGGAGGCTATGCTTGTTCCTTCCGGAAATGACGCAGCCTATGTGTTGGCATATCATATCGCTAAAAACGAATTAGGCGAAGGTTATACAGCAACGGAATATATAGATTATTTCATGACAGAACTTAGTGAGTATTTAATCGAAGCAGGCTATTCCAAAACAAATTTATATAATGACCCAAGTGGCGCGTCTATGCAAGCTGACTCTCATTTAGATGACATTAACCGCGTAGCGTTGAAGCTCCTTAACTACGATTTTGTTAAAGAATGTATTGGAAAAAGCGAATTTTCAATTCAAACTCCGCAAGGTGAATTTACATGGAAAAATACAAATGAATTTTTAGATGAAAATTCACCGTACTATAATGCAAATGTTAAAGGAATGAAAACAGGAACAATGGCATCTTCCTATAACATTGTTGTTCTGTATGAAAAAGATGGAAAAGCATATTTAATTACCTGTTTAGCGGCACACTCAAATGAGGGGAGATATAAAGCGGTACAGTCTGCTATCAACACGATTATTGAATAATGATGATGAAATATCCCGTTTAAGTAAAGTGTCAAAACAATAAGGGTAAGATAAAACAGCACACAATAAAACTTAATACCCACCCAAAAGGGCAGCCGAGAAATCGACTGTCCTTTTTCTATGCCGACAGGCAGAAAGGAGCGGCCACCCATGACGAAACCGAGAGAGAAAACCCGTGAGGAGCTGCAAGCCGAGATTGAGGACGGGAAGAAGAAAATCCGGCAGTTTGAGAACCGGGAAAAGATGTTGCGTCAGAAGCTATCCAAAGAAGAACGCAGAACGCGCAGCCACCGCCTTATCGTCCGGGGCGCGGTCTTTGAAAGCATTGTGCCGGAAGCAAAGAACATGACCGACGAGGAAGCCACAGCACTTCTCCGGCTTGCCTTGACGAGTGAACCAGCGCGGGAATATCTGAAAAAACGAGCAGAGGGAGCGACAAGCTGAAAATCCCTTAGGAACTAAGGGCGCACTTATATCCGCCCGTACCGTCCGGGCGGCAAAGAGAAACCTTGACGGGCGCATTACCTCAAAGCGCATTGGCGCGGCATGGTATCACGCTCTTAAAAAGTGAAACGGCAAAATCCAAGTGGCAAAACCCAGATACCTTGCCACTTTGCCACTTCAACCTCAAAACCACCGCCCCATGTATGACCGCATGGGGCTTTTCTCATGGAAAGGAGAGCCTATGAACAACGACACCAGCAACCGCAGCACCCCCGCAACCGCTTCCCCTCTGACCGTAAAGGAAGCCGCGCCACCTGTAATGATAAAGAAAATCGGAAAGACCACCTACCGCGTCAAAATCCATTTCAGTGAAACGAGCAAAGAAACCATGAGCGACAAAATCAAGCGTCTGATTTTGAATGACAGCGAAAAAAGTTCTTAAACACCCTTGACAAAACGTATCAGAAGGGAGGACGCTATGAAAAAAGATAAAAACACGTTGAATAATCTCTCACAAAAAGAGCTGGTTCCATCCAATGGCAGCGGCAGCGGCCTTGCCATGGGTCTAAGCCTTGGCGTCCTCTTTGGGATCGTGACGGACAACATCGGTCTTGGCGTGATGTTGGGCGTTGCCGTGGGGCTTTGCACCGGTCCGGCAATCAGCGCGCTGAAGAAAAACAAGAAAGCTGATGAGCAAGAGGACGATGATGAGAAGCAATACGAGTGTACGAAGGTCTGCCCCGCAAAAGCGCTGCATTAGACCGCATTCCACGCAAATTCTACCGCGGGGGATGTTTTTTCTCCCGGCTTTGCCGTATGCTCAGAGCATCTTCAACGCAGGAGGCATTCCAAATGAACCAGACAGCCATTGGAAGCTACATCGCACGCAAGCGCAGGGAACAAAACCTCACGCAGGAGCAGCTGGCGCAGCAGCTCGGCGTGTCCAACAAGACCATTTCAAAATGGGAGAACGGAAAGTGTATGCCGGACTACAGCATCATTGAGCCACTCTGCGACGCGCTCCATGTGACGCTTCCGGAATTGATGGACGGCGAGGATGCGGCGGAGGACGGCGTGCGCGTCTACGACGATGAACAAATCCTTGACCTGCTGCGCTGCACACAGGAGCTGGAGCGTCAGAAGGGAGTCCTCTGCGGCTTTGTCCTCATTGTCCTCGGCATCGCCAGCAGTGCCCTGTCCAGAACCACCGGCGGAACAGATGTACAGGACTTCTTCTCCGGTATCCTCATGGGTCTGTCCGTCGTGGAAATTCTCGCAGGCATCTGGACCGCCGGGAAAGCGCTCCTGAAGCAGTAAAAAACACCGTCTTCTTCGAACCGATTATTCGGTTCAAAGAAGGCGGCGCGTTTATTTTGTTTATTGCTTTGGCGCGTCCTCCAGCCCAAGCAGCCACGCCGGGAGCGTGCGCGTCATGGCTCGTATCTCGCCGCTGCTCACGCCGTGATCGAGCATGAATTGCAGATACTGCCGCATGGCTTCCTCCCACGGAGGGTTCGCCGGGTCGCCGCAGTCGGTGGACAAGATGGTATGCGACGTACCGAGCTGACGGATCGCGTCCAGATTACGTTCAGCATTGCTGACCCACTGCCCGTTTTGCAGCGGCTGGCGGTAGCAGCGCTCAAAGATGACGCCATAATCCTCCAGAAGCGCTTTCTGCTGAGCCAGACTCAGATCCACGACCCAGTATTCCGGGTGCGTGATCACGATTTTCCGCACGCCAGCGTTGCGCGCGCCGTCCACCACGCAGCGAATCTCCTCCGGCGAAATATGCCCCGTCGCAAGTACGGCATCATACGCCTTGACCAGAGAGAAAATGTCGAGCAGCTCCGGCAGAAGATTACCTCGGCTGTCCGTCATGCGGATGCCACCCGTTTTTCCGCGCTTGCGATATTCGTTCTCTGCGTCCACGGTCGGCAGCCAGATGATCTTCGCGCCCATGCGCAGCGCAGTCTGCACCGCCTGCTCGTTGAGTCCGCCGGCCTCCTGGTTCAAGACCAGTCCGCCGTACATATAAAACGAATTGTCGCCGTGGACAGCCCGATTATATGCGTTGCACAGCGCCGCGCGTGAGACGGTGCCGCAGTGATGCCCCTTGATGACGATCGCTCTTGCACCCGCACGGACGGCTGCGTCCGTCAGCTCCAGATCGTTATAGGTCCGGTGAATGACGTCCGGTGCGGTATGGACGTGCAGATCTATGACGCCATCCAGAATGTTTTTCTGCTTTGTGTCCATGAACGCTCCCTCCTTCGGAAGAAAAAAGCCTGCCGTCTGCGAAAACCGCAGGCGGCAGGCTGACGCAGGATATTACTCGATGGCGATTGCGGTAGAAGAGGCGAACTTCTTCACGTCCTCCTTCGGGACGATGACGCTCAGAACGCCGTCTTCATACTTCGCCTTGACATCCTCCGGCTTGACATTGCCGACGTAGAAGCTGCGAGAGCAAGCGCCTGCATAGCGCTCCTGACGCAGAACACGACCCTTCTTGTCCTGCTCATCCTTGTCCAGACCCTTCTGGGCAGCGATGGTCAGATAGCCGTCTTTGATGTCGAGACTGATCTCGTCCTTCTTGAAGCCGGGCAGCTCAACTGCAAAGCGGTAAGCCTTGGCGTCGTCCGTCTCGCGGATATCGGTCTTCATCAGGTTCTTGGAGTTCTTGCCAAACAGCGGGCTGTGCGAACCAAAGAAACCATTGTTGTCAAAAAATTCATCAAACATATTTTCACCATAGATGCTGGGTACCATAATAATTCCTCCAATATATTTTGATTTCAGAGATTTGCATATTTATATGTGAAGCTCTGCGGCGCAGCAGCTGCCGCGCTGGGCATTGCTTGCAGATCAAAGATCTTTCGTTCTGGAAATGCAGGCGCAGACGATGGCGCTAATGCCTTCGAGCAGGAACACCAGTCCAACCGTTACGCCGACTGCCGCCGCGCTGACCCACGGATCCATCATGCAGATGAAACCAGCAACCATCAGCAAAATGCCGACGGCAAGGACCCAGCCCCAGCTGCGAACGCCGAGCGCATGCAGATCAAACGCGCTGACGAACCGGGAAATGCCGGAAAACATCAGCCAGACCGTAAAGATAAACGGCAGTGACAACAGCGTGAACCACTGGTTAAAGAGCAGGAACAGCGACATGATCACGGTCAGAACGCCGTCGAGCAGCAGCCAGCCGGAGCCGATCAGTACACCGCTTGTTCCGGCAAAGACCACAATCTCCGCGATGCCTGCCGCCAGCATGAAAATGCCGAGCATCAGACCCGCGGACAGAACTGCAACATCTTCATTGCACAAACAATAGATGCCTGCCGCGATCAGCAGGATGCCTGCCACGATATTCAAGATCCGAACTGTTTTTGTGCACATACTTTCTTCCTCTTCTCTTTTGAAGCTCTTTTCGAACTCCTCTTTGTTTTTATGCCCTTAGTTTATTCCTTTTCTGCAAAAAAACAAGAAACCGGAAGCACAAGAAATGCGGATTTGATTGTGCGGAAAGTACAAACAATATCACGGAAGAAAACAGCTTGACCGTCCTGCATTGACGGACTATAATAAGGGAAAATCCCCAAAAGGAAGGCTAAACTTCATGAAAGAAAACCGAAAGCTCCTGAAGGAAGTTCTCAAAGACATCCAGCACGATATGTCGGACGAGGAAGTTCTGAACTTACTGGCAGACAGCAAAATTTCCGAAAGTCCTGCAACGGAAAAATACACGCTCGGGCAGCGCTCGGCGGACGCGATCGCAAGATTTGCGGGCAGCTGGGCATTCATCTTTGCGTTCACAGGCGTACTGATCTTGTGGATGGTCATCAATACGATTTTAGCTTCGAACGCCTTTGACCCGTATCCGTTTATCCTTTTGAATCTGGTTCTCTCCTGCGTCGCTGCCATTCAGGCGCCGCTCATCATGATGAGCCAGAACCGGCAGGAGGAAAAGGATCGCCGCCGCGCGGAGAATGATTACAAGGTCAATCTCAAGACCGAGATTATGATTGAGGACCTTTACGACAAGGTCAACGCGATTCTTGCCAAGCAGTCGGTACTGGAAAAGAAGCTGCAAGAGCAGGAAGAACAGACAAAATCCTGAATTTTGGAAAAAGAACCGGCGTATCGCCCAAACGGACGGTACGCCGGTTCTTGCTATTTTTATCTCAGAAGCACTTCTGGTCGCGCGCCTTGCGGCAGGTTTCCTTGCGCTCGCAGTGGTAGCAGACCTCGGTGTCCGGCGACGGCTCGCCGCGCTCGAATTTCAGGAGGTTGTCCACGGTCGTCGCGGCGATGTTGCTGAGCGCTTCCTTTGTGAGGAATGCCTGATGCGAGGTGACAATGACGTTCGGCATCGAGATCAGCCGCACCAGCGTGTCGTCTGCGACAATCTCCTCCGAGCAGTCCTCGTAGAAGAGGTCGCCCTCTTCCTCGTACACATCCAGACACGCCGCACCGATCTTATGACACTTGAGCCCCTCAATCAGTGCCTCGGTATCCACCAGACCGCCGCGAGACGTATTCACAAGTACGACGCCGGGCTTCATCTGCGCGATGGCGTCCGCATCGATCATGTGCCGCGTCTCGTCGGTGAGCGGGCAGTGAAGCGAGATCACGTCCGCCTGCCGCAGAAGCTCCGACAGCTCCACATAGTCAAGGTTGCTTTCCGGATTCGGGAATTTATCGTATGCCAGCACGCGCATCCCGAAGCCCTTGCAGATACCGGCAAAAATTCTGCCGATCTTGCCCGTGCCGACCACGCCCACGGTCTTGCCGTGCAGATCGAAGCCCGTCAGCCCGGACAGGCTGAAATTGAAGTCGCGCGTGCGGATATAGGCCTTGTGCGTGTGCCGGTTCACGGTCAGCAGCAGCGCCATCGCGTGCTCCGCCACCGCGTAGGGCGAGTAGGCCGGGACACGGAAGATGCGGAGCCTGCCGCGGCACGCGCGCGTATCCACATTGTTGAAGCCCGCGCACCGCAGCGCGATGACCCGGACGCCGAGCCGGTACAGCTCGTCTGCGACCTTCGCGTTCACCGTGTCGTTGACGAACACGCACACGCCGTCAAAGCCGCGCGCGAGCTGCACAGTGTCCTCGCCCAGCTTCGTCTCAAAGTACCGGATCTCCAGCCCGGTCCCGGCGGCGTGGGCGTCAAAGCCGGGGCGGTCATAGGGTTTTGCATCAAAAAAAGCAAGTTTCATAGCGATCCCTCCAAGCCTTTTATGGCACCGCCCGCCGCTTTCTATACATGCCGCAGCATACAGCTGCCGCCGATGGCCGGAAAGACGCAAAAAAATCCCGCCTGCCCGGCGTCGTGCAACGCCGGTGCGGGCGGGAATCGGTTTTTATTTTGTTTCCGGGTATCGGATGAGGTCATAGAGCAGACCGTGCGTGCCGAACCGGCGCGTACCGGCAAGCTTCATGCCAAGATGCAGGTATTTGTCGCATTTAGACCGGGCGTCGGTCTCCAGGATCACCGGGACGCCCAGCCGGTCGCCCTCGCCGCGCGGGCTCGTCGTGTGCAGCATCCCGCCCTGCAGCGCCATGCGCACATAGCCGCAGATGAAGGCCGCCGCGGCGTCCCGGCTCGGGAAGGTGTCGATCAGCCCGTGCTCTTCTCCGTAGTCATAGCAGCCGAAGGCCTGCCCGATGTCCCGGATCGAGGCCTCATCCAGTGTCGTGACCTTCATGCCGTCGCCTCCTTCCGCTTTTGCAGGACCGCCACCGCGCAGGGGATGCGCCCTTCGCAGAGCGTATAGCGCGCGTCCGTGTATCCCGCCGCCGCGAAGAACGCCTGATAGCTCTCGAGCGTGAATTCCCGCTTGAAATCTGCCCCGGCCCTGCCGATGGCGCCCGAGACGCGGTTGGTCGTTCCCTTGTCCGTCCGGTTCATGTACGTGGGGATGATGAGCCGGCCGCCCGGGCGGCAGACCCGGTCCAGCTCCCGCAGCGCCTGCAGCGGCTCGTCCAGCAGGTGGATGACGTTCGCGGCCACGACCGCGTCAAAGCGCCCGTCCGGGTAGTCGAGCTTCGTGATATCCGCCTGCGCGAACCGCACGTTGCGGCAGTTTGCATACTTTCGTTCTGCCTGCGCGAGCATCTTCTCAGAAAAATCCGTCGCCGTCAGCGCCCTGCACCGCGCCGCGATCACACCGGTCAGCAGCCCCGTGCCGCAGGCACATTCCAGCACCTCGTCCTCCGGCCCGATGTGCGCCGCCACCGCCGCGCACATCGCCCGGTTCGCCCGCCGGTTGATCCCGTTCGCAAACACATCATACACCCAAGCCACCCGATCCCAAAACATCGCGTATCCTCCCGAACCTAAATTAGATATCTCTAACCAATCCCTTAAAAAGCGGCCCCACCAAGGGCCGCTTTCAGTGTATCATACCGCAGCGCTGCCCGCAAGCCGGCGCTGTGTTTTTTCACGTTTTGTACCCAGGCGGAGCTGCCGGGGCAGGCGGACCGCCGTCATTCGTCGCTGCTGTCGCCGAGGAGGGGGCGGATGACGCCGGAGGCGTCGAAGCGGGTGTCGTGGGAGGTCGTGACGAAGACGAGCTGGGTGGCAGGGTCCGGCAGGACCTCGGTCATGGCGTCGGTCACGGAGAGCACGTCGTTGGCCCGTTCCGTCGTGACGAAGACGCGGCTGGCGTACTGCGCGACGGACGGCACGCTCGTGCCGAGCGCGAGGCGGATGCTGCTGCCGGTCAGGTTGGCGGTCAGGTTTTCTGCGCAGTCTTCCAGCGCGGCGACCGGCGTGATGGCCTCGGTATCCCAGGCGATGGAGCTGTCGCTCGGCACGTAGAAATTGTCGAACAGCACCTCGTCGAAGCCCAGCGAATCAAGCTCGAGCGCGATGGCGGCCAGATAGCTCTGCGCGTCGATGGAGTCCGGCCGCAGCCAGTAGCAGCGGCGCTCGTCCATCCACAGGTCGCCGGAGGTCGTGGTGAGGGCCGAGGAATAGTGCTTGGCGACGAAGTTCGGGTCGGAGAACGCGGGGACGCGGGCGACGACGATCAGGTCGGGCGTCTCAGTCAGCTCCTGGATGAGCGCATCACAGGCGGAGATATCCGCGTCAGCGGTCTGCGCGTCGGCGATGTCGGTGGAGTAGTAGAAGTTGCCGAGGGGGCTTTTGACGTCGATGAGCACGGCGTTATAGCCGTCGGCGGCCTGCAGCGCCTGGCGGACCTCGTCGACGCCGTTGGCCAGCATGGTCGTGGAGATATAGTAGCCCTGCAGCTGGACGGTATCCGGCCCGGTCTCCTCCTCGCCGGAGGAGGCGGAGAGGATGGTCTCGAACGGATATTCCTCCGGGTCCGCCGCCGGCGCGGCGGCGGGGACGTCCTCCCGCTGCAGCTTCTGCGTCTTATCGAAGTAGACGCCGTCCGGCGAGTAGACCGCGTAGCGGCCCAGGTAGCTGATGCGCGCGAGGATGAGCAGCCCGATCAGCACCACGGCCAGCAGCGCGATCAGAAGCGCGCGGCGCAGCGCCCGTTTGTTGCGGTAGGAAAAAATACGCACAGATGACCCCTCCCGTCAGGTCTCGAGCAGGGCGGCGGTGACGCGGCACCAATCCTCCTGCTGTTCGGTGGAAAGGATCTGCAGGCCGTTCTTCTCCAGCGCGTCCAGCACCTCGGGCAGGCGCGTATTGAGGATGCCGGAGCAGATGAAGATGCTGTCCTCCTGCAGAAATTCCGGCACGACGCGGCTGAGGGGGATGATGACGTCGGCCACGATGTTGGCCAGCACCACGTCGTAATGGCCCTTGAGAGACTCCATCATGGCCTTGTCGCCGATGACGTCGCCGGTGACGGCCGTGAAGCGGTCGGCAAAGATCTGGTTGATGGCGGCGTTTTCACGGGCGATATCCTCCGCCTTGGGATCGATATCGACGCCCGTGGCGTGGGCCGCGCCGAGCAGAATCGCCGTGATGGACAAAATGCCGCTGCCGCTGCCGAGGTCAAGCACGCGCTCGCCGCCCTGGATGGCGCGTTCAAGCTCGCGCATGCACATCTGCGTGGACGCGTGCGCGCCGGTGCCGAAGATCATGCCGGGGTCGAGCAGGACCTCGACGCGGTGCTCCGGGTTTTCCGGGTGCAGCCACTCGGGCACGACCAGCAGCTTTTCGCCGATGGGCAGCGGCTGGTAATACTGCTTCCAGTTGTTTTCCCAGTCCTCGTCCTTGACATTGGCCAGCTGCACGTCCAGAGAGCCGAAGTCGGTCGCGGGGTACTGCGCGCGCAGCGCGGCAAGCTGGTCCTTCAGATGGCTGATGGTCTCCGGCACGGCCGGGCCCTCCTCCAGATACAGCCGGATCTGCGAGAGCCCCTGCATCTGCTGCTCGAGCCCTTCGTCCACATAGTCCCAGTACTGGCGGTTTTCCTCGAGAAATTCGTGGAACTGATCCTGATCGTCCACGATAAAGCTGTCAAAGCCGAGCACGGTCAGCCGGTCGCACACAAGGTCGATCGCCCCCGGCGCGGTCTTGATGGTCACTTCAATCCACTGCATGATGATCCTCCTGATTTCCGTTCAGAAATCGCAATATTATATCTATTTTACACGAAGCTGCGGCAAATAACAAGGGGGTATTGCATGCGGCATGAAGCTGCCCCACCTCATCAGTCGCCTGCGGCGACAGCTTCCCCTCATAGATGCGAATCAATAGTAGAAACCGAAAAAAAGATGACAAAAGGCGCAAGAAGAGA
>OMBN01001182.1_pt1 | contig 11205 bp, 10 predicted proteins | sample 1644891 | NCBI WGS metagenome assembly OMBN01 (sample SAMEA103958144, study PRJEB25191) | human gut metagenome | reverse complement strand
GTTTGTAGAACATGCGGTTTTTGTCTTCAGAATGCTCTCCATAATAGTTTTCAATGTTGGTTGTTTGCCTGTATATTTCTCCTACCAGTTTTACAGAAGGGATAATTTTATAGGAAAAGCTGGCTCCAGTTCGAATTTCTTTATTATTTTTTGATAAACCATTATTACTTGTACTTTCGAGGTTTTTTTCTCTATAAGAGAGGTCATATCTTATGAATGGACTCAAAACAAACTCCTCTGTAACTTTAAAATCATAGCCTCCACGCAATTGCCAGCGATCATATTTTGAGGAATGTTGATTATATTTTCTTTCATTATAGACTGATGCCCAGAGCGTATTATCATTATTAAATTTATATCTGACACCCAGAATCTGGAGTTCCTGATAATAATCGTTGTTATAACGTTTCGCCCCTAACTTACCCTTTACATAATTGTTATCTTTTCTCGACTCTTGTTGTGTTTTAAAAAATACAGGGGCAACAAAACCATTCATATATAGGCTTAACTGGTCATTGAGTTTATAAGTCATATTAGGATAAAAGCGTAGTTCCAGTTTCCACTTATCCTGCTTTTTCGGATTATCGTAGTTTACATCCCATGACTCATAACGGAAACCTGCGGAAGGAGAAAAAGAATATGCTCCCCTATTTAAAGTATAACCTTTAAGATAGAGCTCTATGCGATCGCGATTGGTTTTAAATCTGTCCTCAGATGTTTTTTTATGTTTTTTCCCATATTGATCCTGATACATATAGGTGAGTGACACATTCAAAGCAGAATCAGTAACAGGGTTGAAATTACTCTTAATATACGGCATGAAGACATCTGCAGAACGATAAGCATAATTATATTGCTCATTTTCAAAACCTAATTCTACAGTTGCAGCAATTACGTTGCCAGAGAATAACGTTAATATAAATATCGTTTTCTTCAACATCATAAAATCCCATAACAAAATTTTATATTTTTGTCAACAAAGATATATTACTGCCAGTGTCCATTCTGGAATAACCTGCTTCCGGTAGGCAGCAGGTTAATGGGCATTGTCTAATTAAATTTATTAATGATATTAAGAAAAAAATCAGGATAGATAATATTTCCACTATCATCTCGTGTGAAAAATAAATCTTTTTGTACCGGTCCTGTTTCATGTGAAACAAGCAATTTATAATTCACACTGTTAACTGTATCACCTAAGAAGTCTTTTATTTTATTTTCCCAATCATCTCTGATTGAATAATTATTATCAAAAAGGATAGATGATGGGAATTTATATGGGTTAGTTCTTAAAATATAATTATAGCGTGCATTGTTCATTGCTATATTATTTCTAACTATCAATGACCCAGTATTAAAATTATCAGTGAATCCATCCATATTATTATTAATAGCAATGGAATTAATAACTTTGTGATTTACTGGTTGACCTTCACCACCTAATTTAAAGCCATTGCCAATACTCCCTTTTAGGATATCCGCTTTATTGTATGGCAGGCCATTTTCATAGGCTACAGAATTCTCAATAGTAACAGATGCATTTGGACCATCTTCAATTTTGTTAAATAGGTCCCAACCATCATCTGCATTATTATGTGCAATGCATCCTCGAAAAATGTTTCCCGGTCCGACACCTAATTTTGCAGCAAAACCATCGGCATTAATCCCGGATAAATCAAGATTATTATATGAATCTGAGTTTAAAACTAAGTTATGAGCTGGCCAGAAAAAACGGTTTTTATCTTTCGCTGAAATAGAAATTCCCGTATCATCATTATTTCTGGCTATCACATGCTCAATAATATTATAGCTACCAGCTATACGCAAATATGCTGGTTTATTATTTCCATTATCCACATTGCCGTCAAAGACCACGGATTTTAGATGCCAGTAACTTGCATCCAGATTGAATGTCTTGTTTATAAAAATGGCTTTATGTGGATTAATGGCAGAAATTGTTTTATACTTGCCAGGTATTCCACTTAATTCCCGATCTAAGGTAATTCCATGATATTGACCATCGTTAAGGTATATATTACCGCCGGGTGCGACAAATTTTACGGCTGTCTGTAAATCTACAGGGTCATTTTTGCTGCCTCTGGCCCCCTGTCGACAATCACTACATACGTAAATCTCATAAGGATCAGTCAGGTTTGATTTAACCTGCTCTATGCGTATAGCTTTTTTTGATATATTCCCATCAACGTTAAAGTTGACGGTGAAGTCATTATGTTTTTTTTGCAAAGTAACTGGAAACTGTACCAGTTCACCCGCCTGCACCTGCTTAGTCTGCTTATCATTATCAATACTGACTATTCCAGCCTGATTGGCCAAAAATTGAAGAGTTGTTGAGTTTCTTACAACGGATTGAGGTGAAGCAAGAAAAAGTTCAGGGGCTTTATGCCGGACACGACTGAATTGACGTGAAGTTAATTGTTTGTAATCAACCAGTGGCTTGCCCGGTTTAAATGATGCATTTTTCACCCTTAGTTTCGCATTTCGTGCGGCAAAAAAACCAATAGCTAAACTATTATTATCCAGTTGATTCATAAAGCCTGAGTAATCAGAAAATTGCCATGACTGATTTTCTTTACGATCGGTATCAAAAGCGGTCAGGATGAACTTCTCTGGTAGTCGCTCGATCGTCATATGAATATTTCTTTTTTGCGTAAAGTTTATATTCTCAATGATCGGCTGTTTCTTAATTGTAATACCTTCATTACCCCATGTTTTTATTACTCCTTCACGAACAATTGAAGTAATCTGTACTAAGTTATCATTCTTTTTATTCTGTGTAATAAAGGCATTCATCAATATATTAGAGGCCTGGGGATATTCTTCTGTTCCAGCTGACTGAGGTTCCTGTCGCTGAGGACCGATAATATCTCTGACAAACAATCCAGCTCCCTCCTGTCCCGCTGGTGATTTTCCATTCACCTCCGGACCAATCTGTTCTAATGTCAAATCAGCCTCCAGTCGGAATGTCTGAGTAACCGGAACAATAGTATAAAAGACGGTCATACCGTCATGGGAGTTAGCAATTTTTCCCCCACGGCTTTCAATAAAAAAATCTGTTGGTAAAGTGTAAAATTTTCCAGCTTCAAGAAAATTATTGTTTCCTGCAAGCCAGGCATTATTCCGTCCGATCTTGGCCGAATCTATCAGCGATGAAAAGTTGAGATCCGTAGACTGACCAAACGTCGCCACCTGCCAGTTTTGAGCAAAAACGGGAGTACAAATCAAATTCAGAAAAAGAACAGTCAGTAATAGTGTGTGCTTATTCATTCTAGAATACCCCTGCTTTGTTTTCAAATTTAAAGCCAACATTGTTATTACCGAAGCACTGGTCATATTCATAACCAGTCAGTTGCTTAACAAGCTTACGAATTTCCGGTGTAGCATCTTCTTTTCTGCCACCTTTTTTCAGACGCTCTAATTCTTTAGTTATTTCGGCGTGAGATGCTTTATCTAATTTCATTTTTACAGAGAAATAGATACCTATTAACGCCATACCAGCCACACCAAATATCATGACGCCATTAATTGCATTTACTGCACTGGCTGATTGATGATGAATGCCTGACTCAAAACCAAACAGACTGAGGACAACCCCCAGACAAAATACTACAGTGGCTCTCATTAACTTACCGGCCATAACCATTGCACCAGCATAAAGACCTTCACGACGACGACCAGTTAAGACCTCATCAACATCGGCAAGGAATACATATACACTCCACGGAATGTAATATACCCCCCCCGTCCCCAGACCAAACCAGATAGTGATGCCAATAATGAGCCAGGTCAGATGGGGAATATTAAGATAGTACACACCAACATAACCAATCACTGAAGATACAACAATTAAGATAGCAATGATAAATGGGCGTTTAAATCCTCGTTTGGCACACCACATCATAAAGAATGCTGTAGAGAAGAACTGACAAATACTGCTTAATGAGTTCATCTCAGAAACAAATGTTCTCGGTTGTTCAAGGTTGAAAACAATGAAATAGGTAAATGTCGCTGTAAATAGCCATTCAGCGCCGAAACCAAATAGATACATACCAAGATGGGTTCTGAAGGTTTTTAGCTTAAAGGTTGAGAAAAGATCGGTAAAAAGTTTATTAAAGCCCTCCATAAAACCATGCGTTGATTCATCAACTACATCATCAGTTGGACGTTCCCAACTGTTGAAATAGAGCATTATTAATGAAGTGATCATAATAATAGCATAAGTTAAACCGGTCAGGAAAAATGGGGTGGCTGAATCTTTATTGAAGAAGTAAAAATAGATACCAGGAATAGCGGCTGCTAAGAAATTAGCTACTTTACCAAACATAGCTTTAGAACCTGTCAAATAGGTCCTTTGATTGAAATCCTTTGTCATTTCAACAGGTAAGGTATTATACGGTATCATAATCATAGTATATACCACTTCAAAAATGATATAAGTAGAAAGATAATACCAAAAACTCATACCATTTACCCAAAGCAATGGATAGATAATCATACATGGAATGGCAATTAATATGAAGAAGCGACGACGACCAAAGCGACGACCGAGTTTTGTCTGATAAAAATTATCCGTAATAAACCCCATTAGTGGATTCAGGATGACATCCAGATAAGTAGCAATGGAAAATATTACAGTGGCCTGAAAAACTGTCAATCCACAAAATGTAGTGTAGAAATAAAGTAACCATGCTCCACTAATAGCCAGAGCTCCACTGCCGATAAGATTTCCACTACCATATGAAAAACGAGTTATGGCTTTTATTCTTCTGTTTTCTTCAGTCATTTATGATACCTCTTCCACAACAAAAGTCCATTTCCATCTCCTGGAAAAGATGGAGTATATTATTGAAGTAACATTACACTGTTATTTATAAAGTAAATTTATAGAGTCTCACTGTATATGTGTTTTTCCTGAATTATTTAAATTAACTATATTGATACAACAATATGTTCACTCGACTTTATAGAATTCAACTAAATATCCGGATAATCAGATTCTATTATTTCTAAAATTTCCATTTAAAAGATAATATTTTTCAGATTAAAGCTGTCTATGGCAGAAAGAAAAACAATAGATAATTAGTTAACTATATCAATATGTAGCGCATTTTATGCGCTACCATTTTAGTTCATATTAATACTGGGTATTTACTTTAAAAAATCCTGACGTTGAGGTGTAAATATATCAAGCAAAACTCCTTTTTCTAGACATTTGCACCCGTGCACAATGTTGGGCTGCTTATATAAAGTATCACCAGTTTTTACTGTACGCACTTCATCGCCGATGGTAAATTCAAAAATACCTGATAAGACATACGTCAACTGTTCATGTTGGTGGTGATGTAAAGAGCCGATAGCCCCCTTAGAGAAATGGACCTCTACTGCCATCATATTGCCACCATGAGCCAAAACTTTTCTTTTGACCCCGTTGCCTAAATCTTCTATTGCTGTATCTTCATTAAATACAAACATCACCACCTCTCTGAAAATATTTAAAGTAGTACATACAGTTATGACTGAATATAACTAAGGCTGTTTGCCAATGTAGGCCAGAATGCCACCATCGACATATAAAATATGACCATTGATAAAGTTTGAAGCATCCGATGCTAAAAATATAGCTGCACCAGCAAGATCATCTGGTTTACCCCAGCGTCCAGCTGGCGTTTTTGATATAATAAACTGATCAAATGGATGGCGGCTGCCATCTGGTTGAATTTCACGTAACGGTGCTGTTTGAGGTGTAGCAATGTAGCCTGGACCAATACCATTACACTGAATATTTTTTTCACCAAACTCAGAACAGATATTTTTAGTCAGCATTTTTAAGCCGCCTTTTGCCGAAGCGTAGCCTACAACGGTTTCGCGACCCAATTCGCTCATCATGGAACAGATATTAATGATCTTGCCATGTCCTTTTTTAATCATTGAAGGCAATACCGCCTTAGCCATAATAAACTGACCTGTCAGATCAATATCTATTATTTTGCGATAATCAGCTGCTGTAGTTTCTAGCATAGGTTTACGCTGAATAATCCCTGCATTATTTACCAGAATATCAATAATGCCTACGTCACTCTCTATTTTTTTGATATTTTCCTTCACAGACTGTTCATCTGTAATATCAAATAAATAACCATGTGCGTTGATGTTGTTCTCTTTATATGCTGCCAGGCCTTTTTTAATGTTTTCTTCTATTACATCATTAAAAATGATCGTTGCACCAGCGTTACTTAGTGCTTTAGCGATCTCAAAACCAATACCATATGATGCTCCAGTGACTAAAGCATTTTTACCTTTAAGAGAGAACATATTGATGAAATCCATAAAAACTCCAATAGTGAAAAATTTGTCAGTTATTGCTGGGTTAAGATTTCCTCAGGAATTTTAGCCATATATAGTGCTGGTTCACCTTCGGCATCGCAAGAATATAAAACGTACTTATTATCTGGAGAAAATGATGGATGCGGGTGCGTTACCTGCCGGTCTCCTTTCTGTACCCTCCAGGAACTATTATGTTTCACCAATTTATGTATTTTTTTATTTTTACTGCTAAGAATGTAAATCCAGGGATCATTTTCAATTTTATAACTGCAGGTATCTTTAACATCAACCGGACTACCTGAACCATCACCAACATAGAGAATACCATTATGGTTACTCATTAAATGGGAACATGCCGGCATTTCCATCACTAATGAATCTTCATCAGTATCAGGATTATATTTGCGAATATAACGCTGTTGCTGTCCTTTCATATAGGAAACATAAGCCAGTGCAGATCCATCAGGGATCCAGAACTCGTGTGTACAACTTTCACCAAGTTGGTGCTCATGCACTTTACGCTCATTTGTCCCATCACGGTTAATCATCCACATTCTTGCATCCACCAGGTCATGGGGCCCTTCGTGGCAAAAGGCGATAGTATCGTTATTATTCGGACGAAAAATTGGATGCCCTAACCAAGTATTACGATCCAATATCACTTCAGCGTTTCCGGTTTCCAGATCAATCGTAATTAAACGGCATCGTGGATTCTTATGATAAAATTCCAGAAATATTTTCCAGTCGCTAAGCGGGGTCCAGTCAGTTTTACTGATTTCGATTCCGACGATTTCCGTACAATCAGTATTAGCAACCCATGTTCCGTACCCCACCCAATTATCCGGTACTGTGTATATGGTAACTTCTTCTAATGTGGTCAAATCAACACGCTGCAAATGTTTTTCATTCTTCACATAAAAAAGATAATTATCATCAGGGGACAGGAAGCCACCAAAGGTGTTATCTCCAGCTCCTTCAGTGAGTTGTTTCGCTGTCTGAGTTACCAAATCCATAAGATAATAATTCCGGTTACAATCAAACTCAGCAGCGAAAATCAATTTTTTACCATCATTTGTAAAACATTTTTGATAAAAATAATTGCGATGGCAAAGAATATCTGTTGGCGTTAATCGAATAACTTCGTTATTCGATTCACTATCGTAGAAAGATTCAAACTTCAACTTTTTAATATCACCCTTAGCCATATAATCTTATCCTTTATAAGAATGACAATACTTCATCATATCGTTTCTATCGTTTCGTTAGCATCCAATATAGCGTTCAAAAGTGCAGCAAACCGTGATCGAGAGCACACAACAATAAAAATGAAATGATGTTTTGAATTTTCAAATACAATGTTGCAAGTAATGTTTGTAATGTATTATCATATCGTTCATGTTGTTATGCTATGAAGTTTAACAGTATGATTTTAAATGAGGAATTCGTATGAAAATCGCATTGATGAATGAATTTAGCCAGGCATCTAAAAACGCAATAATTTTTAATGAGTTAGTTGCAGCAAGCGCACATCAAGGCCATACTATTTTCAATGTAGGAATGTGTGATGACAATGATCATCGTCTGACTTACGTTCATCTCGGCATTATTTCGGCTATCTTGTTAAACAGCAGATCTGTTGATTTCGTTATTACTGGCTGTGGTACAGGACAGGGGGCATTGATGGCACTGAACACATTCCCGGGAGTTACTTGTGGTTATTGCATCGAACCAACAGATGCCTACCTGTTTGCACAGGTAAATAATGGGAATGCACTGTCCTTGCCATTTGCAAAGGGTTTTGGCTGGGGGGCAGAATTAAACATGCGCTATATTTTTGAAAAAGCATTTGATGGCGAAAAGGGATTAGGCTATCCGGCAGAACGTCGTGAATCACAAAATGCGAATGCCATTATACTGAGTAATATGAAAGAAGCAGTTAGTAAGCCACTCATGGATGCTCTCCAGGCCATCGATCCGGAGTTACTTAAACAAGCTCTTGGTGGCGAAAAATTCCAGAAATGCTTCTTTAATAATAGTAAAGATAAAGAATTGGTTAATTACGTTAAAAATTTATTAGATAGATGAGTTATTATGAGAAGCCATATATAATAAATATGGCTTCTCTTTTATCTTCACAATTTATCTCAAATGTCGATATTACATAATCTGAGTATAAGTTTACTGTTGTAATGGAAATTAAACGTTTCAGCAGACCTTTCTTTTACCAAACAATATAGTTTTACCAGAGGTATACTAATTAGAACCTCTACGACTTCATTAAATTCACTCAAGTTATTTTATTTTTCTATTATTTCTATAGCGTCAACTGATAATACTAATCCTGAACAATACTGCAGCCCCCCCCTTGATCACTCGATTCGTTGCTACATCCACTGCTCTACTTCACTTCCACTGCTCCACTTCTCTTTTGTACCAGCGGCTGCTGCGCCCCAGTTTGATGGGTTTAGGGAAATGGCCTTCACTGATCAACTTGTAAAACCATTTGTCAGTCATACCGGTGAAACTGGTGATATAGTTCATGTCGATCAGGGAATTATCGGCACGCAGAAATACGCTGTCGTGGCTTGTTGTGGGATACCAGGGATTACCGACGAGGTAACGGGCTTCCGGATCATACACACCTCGATGATCGCGGACAAAATCACTGAACGCCCATATCACCTCTTTAAGTATGTCTTCGCAGTCCGGTAAATGACGATCCAGCGCCACATCCCGGGTGGTACTGCTTTGATGCGCCCGGTGACACAAAGCCCGGATTATTCCAGACATCCTGAATCAAACGCCCCAGATTAGGGGCGTCGAAATATGCCTCTCTGACCATTATATTCCGGCGTACAGGTAGCAGGTCAGAAGTGACAATGCGTCACCTGACGTTAAAAGTCACTACACCCAAGATGACGTTCAATGGTACCATGTGATTCAATGTAAGCCCGGGCCGTCTGTTCCAGTACACCAGGCTCAGCGTTGTATGTGTTAGCTGCATCAAATACCAACGACAGCACTTCAGGATACACAACCAGATGTGTAATGGAGTTATCTTCACCCAATACTTTTCCCCACGCCTGCTCAATCAGATTTCTGAGAACCACCACCTCACGACTCTTACACCAGACATCGTTATTAAGTAGCAGCACCATAAGATAAGGAGTGGTATCGTTAGCCACAGCTTCCCTACTCCAGAGATAATATAAAGGGGTGGGCTCAACAGATTGATCTTTACGTCGCTTACACTGCAAATATTCAGAAATGAGTCTATGCAGTTCACCAGTAAAATCAGCCATCAGAGAGGGAATGGCCTTATTAATACCCTGCCCTGGTATTAATTTAAATTGTAATAATTTAATTTCAGGATGTGTGGCTGCAGCCCGATACAGAGTTGCAAGGACACACTTTTGCCAGAGGGCGTTACAGGAAAGCTTAACATTTGATTCTGTATACATAATAAATCACCTTACAGTTACAACAGGTCAAAAACCGCTGTAGCCAGAGTTACGCTGGCCTGATGCTTTAGTACCGGGCATCGTCTGATAATCCAGACGCTCCAATAAGCGCTGATACTGCTCAGGGAAATCAGGATCATGAATATCCTGGATGTCACGTCCATTAGCAGGGAAATAAACAATGCAGCCCCCTGGATTAACTATGCAGAAATCGTCCTGAGGCACTGATAAATACGGAGAGGACTCTCGCGTATGGTTGGTTGACACCACAGTGCGGATTCGGCGAATCCGCGATCACGGTGCGATTTCGCACCACAGTACACAATCAATACCCCGGGTTTTATTCAGGTAAGCAGGACTGCGGATATCCGGTGTCGCGCCTTTGTGTCACGAACGGGGTGGGTGCGAAACACCAGATAAAATGCAGGTTCCGATACCTCTGAACGCCCTGAGCAGGTCGGGCATTTCGGATTAAGTACTCGCACCTCCGCAGTCCTGAAACAAGTCTGGCTGGTAGCTGTAAACAGACTTCGTACATACCGCTCTGCAATAAATCCCCGTACCACAGGCCTCACAGAATTTCTTCCCATGAAAAAACTGCTCACACATCATACAATGCCACTCCAGCACGACCGGTAATGGCGATAAAAACATCTCCATATCCTCAATGTAAGGGTGGGACTTTTCCGGATTCAGCACCACGCAGGCTGCCTTCTGTTGCTCGCTCAGGGCATATAAATCATGCTCAAACCATGCCCCCTGAGCATCTGTCTGCAAAATCAACCGGCCATGACAGGAAAGGCAGAAACACTGCCGGATATTTCTGCTGAGTGCAGAATCAGCACTGATTATGTGTTCACCCGGCGTGATCCCCAGCCCCGTTTTTATACCGTTCATTCTGCCACCCCCTCCTCACTGAAGTGCCCGGTATGGCAGTGCGTGCAGTACCGCTCCCCATAATAATCGTGATGACATTGTCTGCAGTGCCGGCTGGCTTTACGCACCACGGGTAAGGCATCCGGTACGAATTGCTGCAGACGCTTAATCAGTTGTATCTCCCTGCGTTCCGGTCTGACATAAGGGCACTGCTGACCGTGCTCCGTCAGCCCGTCGTCAGTGTGTTCAAACCAGGGACGCTCAGTGTCGTATTGCGGGTGGTATCTGAGCGCACTGCCGCAAAGGTGGCAAGTGTAGCGATCGTAAGGTGCAGTCTGTGCGGTACGGGCACCCGTCAGACGCCCATTGCCATCAAATGCAATAAAGGATTTTGCGTACATCGTCATATTCCTCAGCCGCCAGACGACACGCAGGCAACAGCTGTCCCGGTACGGGCAGTGTGGTCAGGGGGTGAATGGCGGTTCAGTTAAAATCTGGACTGGAGTTTGGGTAAAGCAGGCTGGTT
>OMBN01001178.1_pt1 | contig 11228 bp, 10 predicted proteins | sample 1644891 | NCBI WGS metagenome assembly OMBN01 (sample SAMEA103958144, study PRJEB25191) | human gut metagenome | reverse complement strand
GTCCGCTTCGCCACCTTGTTCAGGAAAAACAGCCGCCTCCGGGCGGCTTTTTTTCATTCGGACTTTTACTGTTCCTGCATTCCGTCTGCTGTTTCAAGAAAGCCGTTCGGGAGAACAGCGTTTTTCTGAGGCATTGGGACAGAATTTGCTTTTACGATTCGTTTCCCGGCGATTTTGCCTTGTCGCAACAGCAGCAAAGAGTACCGCATCCCTTCCGGTTTGCGGGAAAATGCCCGTTTTCCCTGCCCGTTGGAGAATTGCTTTCCTGCAGGGCGGGGGAGCGTGCTTGATTTAGGCGCAATCTTCCCTCATGATGTCGGCATGATTCTGGAACTGCACTCCCCGCTGGACATGCATCTTCACCTGAGGGACGGCGATATGATGAAGCTGGTCGCTCCGTTAAGTTCCGCCTCTTTTGCCGGGGCGGTCATCATGCCCAACCTGGTGCCTCCGGTGGCTGATGCGGGTGCGGTGCAGGCTTACCGGCAGCGGGTGCTGGACGCTTGCGGAGACGATGTATTCCAGCCGTACATGACGGCATTTTTTCGCTCCTATTCAGAAAAGGAATTGTCCCGGCTCAAGGAACTGGTGTTCGGCATCAAGCTGTACCCGGCAGGAGCCACCACGAACAGCGAGGGCGGCGTGAAGGCCATGAAGGATGCGGAAGCTACCCTGTCCATCATGCAGGAAATGGATATTCCTTTGCTGGTGCATGGCGAAAGCCACGGCTTCGTGATGGACCGGGAGGCCGAATTCCTGGATGTTTACCGTGATTTGGCTACGCGCTTCCCCCGGCTGACTATCTGCATGGAACATATTACCACGGCCGCCGCCGTGCAGCTGCTGGACGAATTTGAAAACCTGGCCGCCACGGTAACCCTCCAGCATCTTCTCATTACTTTGGACGATGTGGCCGGTGGCATGCTGAGGCCGCATCTGTTCTGCAAGCCGATCGCCAAAAGGCCGGAAGACCGGGAAGCCCTGTTGCAGGCTGCCCTTTCCGGGCATCCCCGCCTCATGTTCGGCAGTGACTCCGCCCCCCATCCCATCCATGCCAAGGAAGCGTGCGGATGCGCCGCCGGCGTATTTACCGCCCCCATCGCTCTTCCTCGTCTGGCGACCCTGTTTGACGAACACGGGGCCCTGGACCGGTTGCAGGGCTTTGTTTCCGGTCATGCCTGCGCTTTGTACGGGTTGAATCCGCCTGCCAGGACGGTCCGTCTGCAGCGGCGTGAAATGCTGGTGCCGGACGCTTATGAAGGACATGGACAGAAAGTGGTGCCGATGGATGCCGGATGCACCATTCCCTGGAGACTGATATGAGGGGCTTTTCCAGGGGAAGATGACAGAAAGCTATTTAAGGGAACCGTCTTTATACTGGATATTCCGGGCAATCTCACTACAATCCCTGCCCATGGATCGGATTCGCGTTTATACGGGTGGAGTTGCTTCCTGTAATGGTTACCTCTTTAAGACGAGGGATAACGCTTACGTGGCGGTGGACGCTCCGTCCGGCTTTGCGGACTGGATCTATTCCAAAAAGCCCGATATCATTATCACGGATCTTCTCATCACCCACCAGCATTTTGACCATGTGGAGGATGCCTGCCGCATGCGCCAGATTTTCGACTGCCGCATTCATGCCGGGCAACCTTACAATGAAAGCCTGACGCTGGAAAAAATGGCCCGCGACGCCTGGGGGCTTCCCCTCAATGTTCAGCCGTTTGTGGTGGATGAAATACTTACTCCGGACATTCACACGGCGAATTGGGGCGGCCTGTTGTGGCATCTCCACCAGGTGCCCGGCCATTCTCCGGACAGCATTGTTTACGATTTGCCGGATGAAGGAATCATGTTCACAGGTGACGTCATTTTTGCCGGCTCCATCGGGCGGACGGATCTCCCGGGAGGAAACCTGCGCCTGCTGAAACAGGGCATTGAAAAGAAAGTGCTCAACCAGCCCGCCACGACCATGATTTTCCCGGGCCACGGTCCATATACCAACGTGAAAAACGAACTGCTGACCAATCCGTTCATCTCCTGACCGCGATTCCCGCGCCGCTGTACGGAATCGTGTTCTACTCTTTAGCAAGCATACAAGATCAATGTTATTTTCAGAATTAGGTTTATCGGAACCCGTCTTGAAGGCGGTGGAGAAATGCGGTTATGAACATCCCACCCCCATTCAGGAGCAGGCCATTCCCATCATTCTGGAAGGCAGGGACCTCATTGGGGCCTCCCAGACGGGGACGGGGAAAACCGCTGCTTTCGCCCTCCCGCTGCTGACAAGGATTCAGCCCATCGGCAAACCTCAGATACTGGTGCTGGAACCCACCAGGGAACTGGCCGACCAGGTGGCGGAATCCTTTGCCGAATACGGTAAATTCACCGGGTTGAAAGTAGCGTTGCTGTATGGCGGCGTGGGGTACGGAAAGCAGACGGAAGACCTGAAAAAAGGGGCGGACATCGTTGTGGCCACTCCCGGCCGGCTGGTGGACCACTTCTACCGCTGCACCATGCGCTTCGGAGAAGTCAAGGCCCTGGTTCTGGATGAAGTGGACCGAATGCTGGACATGGGGTTCCTGCCCATTGTCCGTAAAATCGTCAACCTCTGTCCGTGGGAAGGAAGGCAAACCCTCTTCTTCTCCGCCACCATGCCTCCGGTCATCGCGGGATTTGCCAAATGGTGCCTGACGGATCCTGCGGAAGTTACCATCGCCCGGCGTGAAGTGGCCGCCACCATCAGCCATGCCTTTTATCCGGTAGCTCTGGACCAGCGGGATGAACTGCTGTTGGCCCTGCTCAAGGGGACGGACTTCCGTTCCGTCATGATTTTCACCCGCACCCGCAAGGAGGCGGACGCAGTATGCGGCATGCTCAAGCATCATGGCTACCGTGGGGAGGTGGCCGTCATGCACTCCGACATTCCCCAGAAGGAACGCATGGAGGCGCTTAAGGGATTCAAGAGCGGAAAATACGATATTCTGGTGGCTACGGATGTGGCGGCGCGCGGCATTGACATCAGCGGCGTGACCCACGTCATCAACTACCGCGTTCCGGAAAACGCGGAAGACTATGTGCACCGCATCGGCCGTACCGGCCGCGCGGAAGCTTCCGGGGATGCGTTCACGATCATGACGGCGGATGAGCTGGACTTTGCTGCGGCTGTGGAAAATTTCATTGGGAAACCCATTGAACGCAAAAAACTGGACGGGTTCAACTACACGTACACCGCCCTGTTGGAAGACAAGCCCGTCAAATCCGTCCGCAAGCCCAAACCCGCAGGTCCCAAGCGCCGCAGGCGCTAAGGAGGGGGGGGGAAACGTGATGTTTCTCTCTGATGGAATGAAGATCATCCCATGCGCATTCTTGCCATAGACCCGGCCATCCGCAACACGGGTTATGCCGTGGTGGAGGGAGATTACCGGCGCGCGCGCGCCCTGGACTATGGAACGCTATCCATTCCCCGGAGCGTGTCCCAGTCCGGCTGCCTGCTTGCCATCAAGCAGCATTTGGGCAATCTCATTGACAAATGGAACCCGGATGAAATGGCGGTGGAGCGCATCATCTATGTCCAGTCTCATCAGACGGCCATCACGATGGGTGCGGCCAAGGCGGCCGTGGTCATTGCCGCGGCGGAAGCCGGGCTGCGTATTATGGAATATTCCCCCAAAAGCGTGAAGCTCTCCGTCGTAGGGCGCGGGGCCGCTCAAAAAACGCAGGTCGCCTTCATGGTGCGGGCTCTTTTGGAACTCCGGGAAACGCCGGAATCCGATGCCGCCGATGCTCTGGCGATCGGCCTCACCCACCTCTTTTCTGCGGACCCTTTGAAGGCCCACATGATGGAGAGGAAATACATTTAGCAGTAATGAGAGATGATCGTAAAAACCGTACTTGCAGCCCGCGGATTGAAATCTGACCGCCCGGCGCTGTTCTCTAATCACTGATTCAAGCCGTCAGGGCCTGAACGTCCTCCCTTTCCCGTCCTGCCACGCCTTGAGCAGGGAAGCATACATTTTATTGAGCTGTTCCAGGGTAGCTACACGGAATTCCACGGTATTCGTATTCGGGTAAGCTTTCGCGACGGCTGTATCCGGGTCAATGCTGCCTCCCGTTGCCCGGTTGACGGCGCCGGCCCCAAGCTCCTTCGCACGGTCAGTCACATTCTTGATGGCGTTGATACCGGAATTTTGACCCAGCGTTTCCAGATAATAAAACTTGGTGGGAGTATTCCCCAGGGTAATCAGCGTTACTTCATGCACCATGCAGGCATTGTCTAGAATATACCTGTGCTGCGCCACCGCTACAATCCGGCTGAGATGCACCACATACTGTCCCTCCGGAAAATTGCCTATCCAGAACTGGCTCTGGTTGTAGTCATCCGTGGACGGGACGGCGGCTCCTTTTTTGGACTGGGCGGAAAGTGGTGCGGCTGCACAAACAAATAGAGCTAAAACAGGAAGGAAGAATCGTTTCATGCTTTCTATTTAATATCAGCTCTTACTGTATGGGAAGGAAAAATCGTTGAATGTTTGCGGGAGAGAACATGTCTGTTCATGGATAAATGTCATCCCTTTTTTCAGTTGCTCCCTTGCGCCGGAATACATGACTGTTTGAATAATATTTACTGGCACAGTTCATGATATTGATAGAAAATGCCAATACTCCTGTTTCCGGATGAAAAACCTGAAACGTGCGTAAAAAGGTGATGGAATCAGGGTGTTATGGCATGGAAATTTCCATGGAACTTATCCATGCATCCGAGCAATTCCCTGAATTTATCCGTATTGCCTTCAATTTTAATCATGCCTTTGTCCAGAGCTGTCTTTAAGGGCATTGCCCGCATGGCGACCAGGGCGAAGTGGAGCCTGTCTCCGGTGATGACTGCGTCGGGATGTTTGACCAGTTTTCCTTCGCGGTACATCAGCACTTCGTTTTCAATCCAGAAGCCGTATGATCTTCCGTTTTGGGCAATCCAGTTGAAAGCCAGTTTTTTCCCTTTGGATTTCTCACTATTCAGGCTGACGCCCAAATAGTCGAACAGCAGTTCCGGAGTCAGGGCATATAAAGTGTCCGTCAACGTAAGTTCGCGGGAGTTTTTAAGCAGCCCGATTCCCGGTTCTCCGGCATTGACGAGAAGTTCATCGTTCCGGAATACGGATTCCGTTTGATAACCGAATTGTTTCAACATATTTCTTACCAGATTCCTTATGTTTCCTCTTTTTAGATGGGCAGACATAACGTTCCTTAATGTCCCGGCGTCTTGACGATAGTCCTTTTGCCCGGTGATTTCCGGAGGGCTATTCCTGATTCTGCCGCTTTCCGGAATCGGATTGATTATTCCCTTAATTTCTGCGGGGGAATACCCTTTGCTAACCAGGTTCAATATCCGGTCATGCATGTATTTGCAGTTGCGGCATTCCCTGGCCAGGAACCGTTTGATATTTTCTTTTCCTATTCTGGGCCAATGGTGTTGTGAGAACAAAATCTCTATTTTGTCTTCATAACGCTGAATGGCTTGATCAAGGGCTTTCCACCTGTTTTTTGCATCCCTTATTTTGGATACTCCCAGAGTGCAGATATCATGTATGGCGCTTGCCGTGTCCTCTCCATAAAAAAGCGCCTTGAATTGGGGAAAATACATCAGTGCGGCAGAAGAGGCCCCCATTCCGGGAACCGCCATGAATTCCATTTCTATGCCGTCTATGTCCAGCCCGGATGCCGTTCTTTTGGTACTGGCAAAATAGTTGGTATGGGGATGTGCATCTACAACAGCCTTGATTGGCCGTTTTCCCGCCTTCCGGTAATAGAGGTCAAGACTCTCGGCCATGGTTTCTTTCGGGACGAAAGGGGCAATGATCATGATGCCTTCCCGTCCTTCAATAATAGTTATGTTCGGAAAACCTCCGCCGTGAATCTGGTAAATTCCTTTTGTGACTTCAGACAGCTCGTTTTTGGCATTGGGACGGGAAATGCTCCACGTAACCGGTTTGTCCTCGGGGCCTTGTTCCGCATCTTGAATGCCTTGACGGTCATTTTGATTCGCATCGTAAACTCCGGGAGATTTTTTGTTGTCTTCAATGGGATGCCTTAGCGCCTTTTTGGATTGTTTTGCCATACCGACGCCTGTACCGCCCCATGCAAATATTGCCAGAAGCGTGGCTGTCAAATAGTTCATTTTTGTTTTCATGATCGGAGTTTTATTAACGGAACGCGTGAAAAGTAAAAGGAAGGCCGGTTCCCATATTTTACTTTGCAGGAACAATAGACTTGCCAATAAAGAACAATGTTCGAAAAATGGCAGTATGTTAATATCTGATTACTAAAGTTTTTAGCTGATTGGCCGGAATTCCCGCCGCAAACGGGAAGTTTTTCGTTTTTTTATACCGCTTATTCTTCTGGTGGAAGGCGGTTGATATTCGGAGTGCCTTGAAGTAGGGGGGAAATCTGTGAAAGGATTTTTTTGCCCGTTTTCAACGGGTTTATGGAAGGAACATGGCTGGAAATGCGGAAAAGGGTATGTTAATGAACAGGGCATGGAAAGATTGTATCGTCCGAATGTTGCGGGGATGATGGTCCGGCAGGACGGGAAATTGTTGATTTGCGAGCGTTCCGGGCAGAAAGGAGCCTGGCAGTTTCCCCAGGGCGGAATTGACCCGGGGGAAACGGCTTTGGAAGCCGTGCGGCGCGAGATTGGGGAGGAAGTGGGGTTTTTGCCGTCCCAGTATGATATTGTGGAATCCCGGAAGGGGTATCGTTACGATTATCCGCTGGAGGTGCTGGAGTATGTTCGTGAAAAGCGGCGGCAGCCTTTTGTTGGGCAGGCGCAGGAGTATTTCCTGTGCCGGCTGCATGCGGACGCTCCGGAGCCCGTCCTGGATGACCGGGAGTTTTGCGATTACAAGTGGATAGCCCCAGCCGAATTTAAGCTGGAGTGGCTGCCGGAGTTTAAAAAGAAAGTTTACGCCAGGGTGCTGGAAGATTTCTTTAATGTCCGGGTGCGGGATAAGTGAAGTGGCTCAGCAGGTCATGTGCGGCGGAAACGGGGTCCATTTTGTCCCCCGCCACCATGTTTTCCAGAATGGGCATGCGGGACGCTACGGCGGGGTGCTGTTCAAAAGCGGTGAGCAGGGCTTCATGCACCAGGGACTGGACCCATGAAAGGGACTGGCTCCGGCGGCGGCTGTACCAGAATCCGGATTCCTTCATGCTGTCCCGGAAGCGGAAGAGCGTCTCTTCAATGCTGTCCAGGCCGCGTCCCTCCAGGGAGGAACAGGTGAGGACGGAGGGCGTCCAACCGGGAGTGGGGCTTTGCAGGTAGTGGAGTACCATTTTCAGTTCCTGGCAGTGGGCTGCGGCGCGCTGGCGGTTGTCGCCGTCATCTTTGGTAACTACTAGGATATCCGCCAGTTCCATGATGCCCCGCTTGATGCCCTGGAGATCGTCCCCGGCTCCGGTGATGAGCAGGAGCATGAAAATGTCCACCATGGAGCGCACCGTAGTTTCCGACTGGCCGACTCCCACGGTTTCAATGAGAATAATGTCAAAGCCCGCAGCTTCGCATGCAATCATGGTTTCACGCGTTTTCCGGGCTACGCCGCCCAAAGAGCCGCCGGAGGGGGAAGGGCGGATGAAGGCGTTTTCCTCTCCGGAGAGTTCCTCCATGCGTGTTTTGTCTCCCATAATGGAACCGCGGGAGACTGAAGAAGACGGGTCAATAGCCAGCACAGCCACCTTGAACCCTTTTTTGCACAGGTAAGTGCCGAAGGCTTCAATGAAAGAGGATTTCCCGGCGCCCGGAACGCCCGTAATGCCGATGCGGACGGCGTTGCCCGAATGGGGAAGGAGCCTGGAGATGAGGGCGCGGGAAGATTCCTGGTCCCGGACGGCATTGCTTTCTATCAGTGTAATGGCCCTTCCCAGCAGGGCGCGGTTTCCGGCCAGTACTCCCTGGGCCAGTTCTTCTACGGAAGGGCGGTGCGGACGTGCAAATTTGATGTTGCTCATGGGAAAAGAGAGTGCGGATTATTTGAAAGGCGGTTCGTTTTCTTTGGTGCGCTCCATATCATAATTGAAGCGTTTGAGGATGAATTGACGGTGGTCGGCCAGCTTGCGCCGGAAGTTTTCCCAGGAGCGCACGCTCATCGGTGACCAGCCGGCTTCCGCAATGGCGCAGGCACGCGGATAGGCGCGGTAGAGAATGTGGTTCAGGGTAGGGAGATGTTCTCCCCACACGGTGCCCTGAACGCCGGTGATATGGTTTGTTTCCTTTTCTGGTCTGCCGTAGGCGGGGTCCAGCCTGTAGCTTTGCTCCAGCGTGGTGGTGGGCATCCATCCCCGGTTGCTTTGCCCTGGAAGTTGCGGATAGTCCAGGTAGCAGTGTTCCCCGGCAGCAATGATTAGGGAGAGCCCCTGCTTTTTCGTCTCCGTGATGGTGGACGGAGTCAGTCCCATGCGCCAGGTGAAGACGGTGTCTCCTTTGTTGTAGATGTTGGCCCTGGCCCACGGTTTTTCATACCATAGTTGGATGCGCTTGCCGTGACCAGACAGCATGGAGGACATTTTTTTGATGAATTCCTTCAATTCCTCGTGGACGTCCTTCATGCCTTTTTGCTCCCGGTACTGGATGCTGAGGGGGCATTTGGCCCAGGTTTTTTCCAGGGGTGCTTCATCGCCGCCCAGATGGACGATGCCGGACGGGAAAATATCTTTGAGTTCCTTGAAAACAGCGGCATAAAATTTCCAGACTTCCGGTTTGTGCGGGCAGATGAGGTGGAGGGTGACGCCTTCATCGGTCTTCACTTTCGTATCCGGATTCGGGAAGCAGAAGAATTCCGGGTAGGCTGCCGCCAGGGCTTGGTTGTGCCCCGGCACGTCTATTTCAGGGATGACCTCAATGCCGCGCGCTGCGCAGTACGCCACCAGCTCCTTCAGTTCCTGTTTGGTGTACATCCCTTCGTGGGGAATTCCGTTGCGCATGCTTTCTTTCCGTTTGGAGGAGATGCTTTTGAGTTTGGGGTAGCCGGGCACCGGAAGACGCCACCCCTGGTCGTCCGTCAAGTGGATCTGGAGCTTGTTGAATTTGTAGTAGGCCATCATATCCACAAATTTTTTCAGATCGGCCGCGGGGATGAAAAAGCGTGCGGGATCTACCATGAGGCCGCGCCACGGATAGCGCGGCTTGTCCGTGATGACGCCGCAGGGGATGCCCTCCGGCTGTCCCGCCAGCTGGTCCCGGAGCTGGCGGAGGGTTGCCAGCCCGTAAATTCTGCCTTCCCTTCCTCCGGAAGCAAGGTGCGCCCCCTGCGGGGTGACCGTGAGCCGGTAGGCGTCCGTTCCCAGGGTCGGAACTTCCTGGTCGGAAAGAAGCTGTAAAGTTTTAGCTGTTTCCTGCTTGAGTTCCGTTCTGGACGGATCAGGGATAATGCTGTATTGGACTGTTGCTTCTGCCGGAGGGGAGAAGGAGAGCAGAATGCCGCCGAGAATGGGTAAGGGTCGTGCCATATTTCCAATATAAACGGGGAGGAAACAGGTTCTGTCAAAGAATCATCTTTTGCTTCCAGATTTTTTGCCGTCTCCTTGTTGTCCGGAGCGGAATCGATAATAGAAAGAAAATAAAAAGGCCGCCTCCGGAGAGACGGCCTTTTTATTAGAAGTGGTAGCCCTATGAGGACTCGAACCCCAAAATACGGAACCAGAATCCGCTGTGTTACCGATTACACTATAGGGCTATGTAACGGGCGCTTTTGCAGCGCGGGCGCATTAAAGCGGAAGAGGCCGTTTTTTGCAAGTTTTTTTTTACTTAAAGATATGTTTTGATTGGAAAAAGGCTGTACAGGTAAGCGGCAGGCTGTTTTTTCCGGAATTATCCGGCCAGGCTTTTAAAGTACGCCTGTACGTGCTCCTCCGTGATTTGCTGGCGGTGCGCCTGTTCATGCCTGCCCTGGGACTGCTTCCATGGGGAGGACGGGGCGGTGTTGATGCGTCCGAGCTGCTGGGCCGTATATTTGCCATAGACGTTCCAGATATGCTCCAGAAAGGGGATAATGTCCGTATCCTCCTCCAAAGGGGGCTGGCGGCGGCTGGGATGCTCTATGGAAGAGTAGGGCGGCTGATCCTTGTATTCATGATAAATGGAAGGAAGTACCGGACCGGAAGGCCAGGCTTCCACCCGTTCATTGATCAGGAAAGCGCCAGTCCGGTGCAGATGCCACCAGTCCGCCAGAATGACCAGATGGTTCAGTTTGACGGGCGTCAGGATGAGCCCCTTGGCGTTCGCCTGCTGAATGAACCAGTTGCAGAGTTTTTGCGTGGTAGTGGAGTTTGCCATGCTGAAATGGGTTGCCTCCATTATAAAAGGCCGCAGGTATTTCTCAATACTAAATCCGCTTGCGGTTCCGGCGCTCTGGCGGTCGGCATAGGCAAATGGCTGTGCCGGGATTCGTCAGGTCCCCGGCATGCCGCTTCCTGCTCCGCAGGCGGAATGCCTGAAAATATGGCGCAGGTTGTTCTAGCGGGGAGGGTGCCGGAGGTTCCCCTCTCCCGGGCAGCTCCTGGTGATGTGCTTCCCCTTCCGGAGATTTCCGGGTCAGGCCGTGAGCATGGCAGCGGAGTTGCTTTCCGGAGAAGAGAAGACTGTCAAAGGGAAAGAAAGCGCGCTCTGCGGACAACGTCTTCCGGAGAAAGGGCGTAAAGGTTGTCCAGCAATGATACGGCAAAGGAACCGGGGGAGGGGCTTTGTTCAAAGGCCATTTCTCCGGCAATGCCCATGAGTACGGCCGTGGAAACGGCCGCCTGCAGGGGGGTGGGGGAGACGGCGGTGCAGGCGGCGGACAGGGCTCCCATGGAACAGCCCACGCCCGTGACCCGGGACATCATGGCGTGGCCATTTTCCGTGGCGGTTACCTGGCGGCCGTCCGTGGAATAATCCGTACGCCCCGTAACGAGCACGGCCGCCCCCGTGTGCAGGGCCAGTTCCCTGGCCGCATGCAGGGCGTCTGCGCTGGAGCTGGTGCTTTCCGGCCCTTTCGTGACGGAGGAATAGCCGGCCAGGGCCATGATTTCAGAAGCGTTTCCGCGGATGATGCGGGGGGATTGTTCCTTCAATTGCCCCGCCAGCCGCGTGCGCAGGGAAAGAGCCCCTACGGCCACAGGATCCAGCACCCAGGGGATATTCAGCCGGTTGGCTTCCCGCACCGCCGTTTGCATGGCGGCTCCCTGTTCGCGCG
>OMBN01001173.1_pt1 | contig 11330 bp, 14 predicted proteins | sample 1644891 | NCBI WGS metagenome assembly OMBN01 (sample SAMEA103958144, study PRJEB25191) | human gut metagenome | reverse complement strand
TTAGCACTATCTGGCCAACCATTAGGACTTTTAATTCCCGTAGTTGGATGTTTAGCTATTACTTGGATTAGATGGAAATTCTTTAACATCGGATTATCACAAGGTCAAAAACTTGCTTTTGCATTTTCAGACAAAATGAACATGCTTACTGAAGGAGCTTCAGTTTTAGGATTAACAGTTGTAGGTGGTATGATTCCAGCTCTTATTAATTATAAAGTTGATCTAACATATAAAGTCGGAAAAGTGACCATGTCGGTTCAAAGTATGCTGGATAAGATTATGCCAGCATTATTACCGTTAGCTATTGCCCTATTCTCATACTGGATTCTTGGTAAAAAGCATATGAATTCAACCAGATTAATCTTCGTATTAATTGGACTAGGTATGATTTTAGGAAACTTACAACCTATTTGTAACTGGATTGGTAGCATTTTTTAGAAGGTGAAATAAATGAGTATTTGTGCAGCACGTGTTGATGAAAGAATGATACACGGACAAGTAGCAATGGTATGGACAAATGTGGTCGGTGCTAACCGTATACTAGTAGCCAATGATGAAGTCGTAAAAGATGATTTAAAGATTGAGGGATTAAAATTAGCAAAACCAGCTGGCATCAAACTCAGCATTTGCTCTATACAACGCGCTATAGAAAATCTAAAAAATAATAAATATGGTGAAGATAATGTCTTTTTGATTACGCGTAATATTCCCGATATGGCCGATATCATTAATGGTGGTGTTGATCTAAAAGAGTTTAACGTAGGTAATATTTCTTCTAAAGATGGTTCTCGACAAATAAAAAAGTCAGTTAATGTTACCCCTAAAGATGTAGATATCATTAAGAATTTAATTAACAAAGGCGTAAAAATCACTGCTCAAATGGTACCAAATGAACCCGATTCTTCCATCATGACTTATATTGAAAAATAGAGGACTAAATTATGCAGCAAAATACAGTTGATAAAATTGTAAAAGTCATAAATCAGTCTATACAAAATAATGATATATATGGTGCTTCCTACAGTTTAATTGGAAAAAATGAAAATCTTAGAACCTATGTTGGATACCAGGGAGAAGACAATGACCGTATTCCGATATCTTCTGGAATGATGTACGATTTGGCGTCTGTTAGCAAAGTTATCGGAACTACCACTAGAATTTTTCAACTACTAGCCAATAGGCAACTATCTCTTGATAGTGAAGTTGGAGAATATTTATCCGATATTTCTTATCCCAAAATAAAAATAAAAAGTTTATTGTTACATGAAAGTGGTTTGCAATCAGATTTTGATAATGTTCATAGCATGGCAAAAGAAGAATTAATAAAAAAAGTTAAGTCCGCCCCACTTATATACACTCCCGAGAGTAAAACTGTATACTCTGATTTAAATTACATCTTACTTGGATGGATTATTGAGAATATTGACCAAATCCCTCTAAATGAAGACCTAAAATCACATATCTTTCAACCGTTAGATATGAATAATACCACTTACTCACCTAACAGTATTCCTTCGTCTCAATTTATACCTACTGAATACCAAAAAGATCGTGGTGGCATAATTCGTGGAAAAGTGCATGACTATAAAGCTTATTTGTTAGACGGTATAAGTGGACATGCCGGATTATTCTCAACTTTAAATGATCTATCGCAATTTGCCCAAGTCTTTCTCAATGGTGGGAAATACAAAGGAATACAAGTATTTCCTAAAATAATGTATACCCTACTGAAAAATAAAAAATATAGACATAATGATCGTACATTAGGCTGGGAACTTTGGGATTCAAATAAAAATATGCTATGGCATTCTGGTTTTACAGGAACTTCAATTGCTCTTAATCTAGATAGCCATGAAGCTTTTATATGTCTTACTAACAGAATTTACCCAACACGTAAAAAAACGGGCTGGATTCAAGAAAGACGAGAGTCGTTATCTTATTTCTTTAATCAGAAAGAAGAAATCAAAAAATGAGTATATATATTAAAAAAATTACGTGTAGTAAAAAAACGGTCCCATTAAAGAGACCGTTTATTACTGCCTTACATAAAGTCACTGAAATTGAAGGACTGAAGATCGTTGTTGAATTAAGTGATGGTCAAACAGGTACTGGAACAGCTACTCCTAATGAGAAAGTTACCGGTGACACATTACAAAGCTCGCTAGACATTGTTAATCAAGTTATTAAACCTGCATTAATAAACCAAGACTTCAAAAATTGGAACAAAATTTTAACCACACTTCAAACCTGTATCGTTCATAATTCTGCCGCAAAGGCGGCAATGGACATTGCCTTACATCAATTAAAGGCTAAAGAAAACAATGAATCTCTAGTTAACCTGCTTGGTAGTGAAAAAGGCAAATTAACAACCGACTATACAATTAGTATCGGTTCAGATGACCATATGGTTTCTGAAGCCAAAGCCTTAGTTAAAGATGGCTTTACTGCAATCAAAATCAAGTTAGGCAATAATTCTGTAAGTCATGATATTAAAACCATTCAAAAAATTAGTAAAGCTGTTGGTCCTGACATTTCCTTACGTATTGATTGCAATCAAGCCTGGAATTACAAAGACACTTTAAAAGCTAGTCGAACTTGGGCACAGGATAATTTAAACATTGATTTTATCGAACAGCCTGTTCTAAAAGATGCAATCTCAGATTTAACTTTATTAAGTGAAAATTCGCCTTATCCAATTATGGCTGACGAAAGTGTCGCTTCATATCAGGATGCCATTAACTTAATCCAGCATCACGCTTGTGACTACATCAACATTAAGTTAATGAAAACTGGTGGCTTATCAGAGGCAATCAAAATTAATGATTTAGCCCAAGCTTGTGGTATTAAAACTATGATTGGTTGCATGATTGAGCCAGTTGAAAGTATTGCGGCAGCTGCTGCATTCGCTGTTGCAAATAAAAATGTTAAATTTATTGATCTCGATTCAATTTTTATGGCTACACAAGATCCCGATCTTAGTAAGTATTTAGAAATTAAAAATAATGAAATTATTCTAAAGGACTAAGACAATGCAACTGACCCAAATTCAAGAACAAATAGAAAATAATCCTTGGAAAACAGCAATTACTATTCGTAAAAATAATCATACGATCTTTGAAAATTCAAACGCTAATGTGATTTTTAAGTCAGCCTCATTAATAAAATTAGGGATTGCTCTTTATATTCAGGAAAAAAAGCCTGGCACAATCGCCAATACTCTTACCCTATCTAGTAATGATATTGTTGGAGGAGCCGGCATTATAAATAGACTAAGCATTAAGTCATGGAAGATTAGCGATTTATTAGACCTAATGTTATCTGTTTCTGATAATACAGCTACTAACGCTTTATTGAATTATTACAACATCAATACAATTAATGATTATTTACAGCGAAATTTTCAAAATATTTCTTTAGGTCGATTTTTAATGAAAAAAAGTGATAAAGAAAATACTTGTACATCAAATTCTATGATGGACGTTTTTGAAAAACTACTTGCAGGTAATAACGAAGTTAACCATGTGGTTCTCGATGCCTTAAAGCACCAAGAAGTAAGAAATAAATTAGTAGCTTATAGCAATCCTAAGTATGAAGTCTTTAATAAAACTGGCGAACTATTGCATGAACAGCATGATATAGCACGATTTAGAGCAAACACTGATGTGATTGACTGCTGCGTATTAACCAATTATCAAAGTCAAAAAGATTATGAGAATATTTTAAGTATGATGCAAAAGATCGGAAAAATACTTACACACTAGAAAGAAGTATTTACAATGGAAATTAAAAACTTAACTACGGAGCAACGAAACCCCGCGACTATGCACATTGATTCCATGTCAACTATCGACATGGTCAAAACTATTAATCAAGAAGACCAAAAAGTCGCTGTAGCAGTGGGAACTCAAGATGATAAAATTGCCCGGGCAATAGATGAAGCAGCTAAGCGCTATAGCAAAGGTGGACGTTTAATCTATATTGGTGCTGGAACAAGCGGCCGTCTTGGCGTTTTAGATGCTGCCGAATTAGTTCCTACCTATGGTATCAAACCAGAACGCGCAATCGGATTAATTGCTGGCGGTAAAGGTGCGATGTATGTTGCTGTCGAAGGTGCTGAAGATTCACAAGATCTAGCAAAAAGAGATTTAAAGGATCTTAAACTAAATAAAAACGATATCGTTTTAGGGCTTGCCGCCAGTGGTCGCACTCCATATGTAATTGGCGGTCTTGACTATGCTAAAGCCATAGGTGCTCTAACTATTTCCATTGCCTGTGTTAAAGACTCTAAGATAGGCCATCACGCCGATATAGCTATCGAAGCTGTTGTTGGACCTGAAGCGATTACCGGTTCAACTAGGATGAAAGCCGGAACTGCTCAAAAGATGATTCTGAACATGATTTCTACTGGTGTCATGATAAAACAAGGAAAAGTCTACGAAAACGTCATGATTGATGTTAAACCTACTAATTCTAAGCTAATTGATCGTGCCTGTCGCATTATTCACACTACTACTGGTGTATCTACCCAGAAAGCTAAAGATACTCTTAAAGAGGCTAATAATGATGTTGGCTTAGCAATCGTAATGCTTAAAACTAACTGCAGTCTCAATCAAGCAAAAAGTTTGTTAGAGACAAAAAATGGAAATGTCGCAGAAGTTTTAAATAAGTAGCTTGCTAGCTAAACAGAAGGGGCTTATAATACCTACCATTGCAATATATCAATTTACAATGTGAGGCGAAATTATGAGTCCTTTTTTCTTATTCATTTATCTGATTTTTGGTGGGATTTTAGGTGGCCTTCTCTCAACAATTGCAAGTATGGCATCCCTTGCCACTTATCCAGTCCTCCTTTCAGTTGGTATTCCCCCAGTTTATGCAAATACTACTAATGATGCAGCCTTAATCTGGACTGGCGTTGGATCAACTGCATCTTCGCTTAAAGAACTAAAGGGTCACTGGAAACAAGTTAGTTTCTATTCAATTTTTACAATTATCGGATCAGCTTTAGGCTGTATGCTTTTAATTCAATTTCCCGGGAAAATATTTGAGAAGATCGTTCCCTTCTGTATCGCTTTTTCCGGCTTAATGATTTTATTCAGTGGAGAAATTCATCTTGGAAATGAAAGTGATCATCCTAATCGCTTAGTTCAAGCTCTATCACTTTTATGCTTATTGATTGCTGGAGCTTATGCTGGGTACTTCGGCGCTGCGAGCGGCGTTTTAATGTTAGTTATCTTGAACGCAATTAGTGATGATACCTTTTTAACTGTTAATGCTATGAAAAATATTATTGGCGCACTCTCCAATTTAGTTGCGCTAATTATCTATATGTTTACCGAAAAAATTTACTGGAGCGCTGCTATTCCTTTGGCAATCGGAGCGTTGATCGGTAGTTACTTTGGACCACGTATCATGCGCCATATTCCAGTTAAGATCATTCGTTTGGGCATTGCCGTTTTAGCCCTCATTCAAGCTGCTTACTTCGCTTATACTGCGTATAAATAAAAACAAATTTTATCTAGGAAAAATAAATTTAGTTTGCGTAATAAACATATGGGATTACTTCCTCAAATATTTTTAGAGAGGATTTACTCATATGGTAAAAAAGATTGAACCCTGGTTTGGGTTCACAGAAGATAAGGTTTTCGGAATGGTGATGGAAAACAAAGACTTCTGCAAGTATTTGCTTGAAATTATTATTCCAGATCTGAAAATTGAAAAGATAGACTGGTTAGATAAGCAAGTTGAGATTAATAATTTTGAGCGCAAGAATGAAGCTAAAGAAGTTAGACTTGATGTTTTGGTTACAGACCATGAGGGACGCGTGTTTAACATCGAAATGCAAACAACGGATCAAGATGATATCGGTAGACGCATGCGTTACTATCTTTCAAGACTTGATTTACGCTATACTTTAAATAAGGGTAAGACTTATCGAAACTTGAAAGACGCCTTTATTATTTTTCTCTGTAACTTTAAACCAAAGAAAGATGATAAATTTTACGAATCTTATCATACTTATTCTGATCAAGATAGGTCAAAACAATTGCAGGATGGCGTGACAAAGATTATCATTAATTCACAAGTTTCAGCTGAGGGGCAGAGTGAAGACTTAAAGGCTCTAGCTAAACTGATGAATAATGAACCTGTGAATTTAAATAAATATTTTGATTACGCGCAAAGAAGAATTAAGGAAATCAACGAAGATCCAGAAATGAGGGAAAAGACGGTGTTGAACAAGGAAAAGTAGATTCCGCCAAAGTTATTCTTGAGAATCAAATGGATAATGGTAGCACCTTAGAACAAGCTACAGAATTTGTTAGAAATTTGAAATTGATTTCTGATGAAGAATTGAACAAGCTAATTGCCTTGTATAAATAGTTTGTAATTACACAAAGGCTATAAAAAGCTGATAGATTTCATTTCTATCAGCTTTTTTTGTCGAGTAATTTGTTACAATATAAATAATTTGATGATAGCGCTATAATTTACCCTTTTAGAAAGGTCAAGATATGAATAAATTTTGTCCCCATTGTGGGAAACCAATTAAGCCTACGGATCGATTCTGTTCACATTGTGGAAAGACAGTTATATCTTCCAAATCTGGAAAACAATCGATGCCTAAAAGAAGTGAAATTCACAGCAATAAATTAAAATCACAAAAACGAAATATCATTATTGGAGCAATTATCGCTGTATTTGTCCTTATTCTTGGTGGTTGGGGATTATATCAACATGGTCGAAATTCAGCGGAAAGCACAGTAATTGGTGGCAACGGAAGGCTAACTAATGCTGAGATTAAAAAGATCCCGCGTAAGCAATTAGCAGCTTGGGCAATTCTTTATGCTGATAAAAAATATGGCAAAAAATGGGGCGAAGCAGCCGATGATCTAAGAAGTGGTCACTTGACAATCAAAAGTTATTCAAAATATCGTTTTGGAGATTATGAAATCAGTGCTACTGACGGAAGTACTTTATATGTTATAAATGATCAGGTTGGCTATTTGGTTTCTAAAGATAACAAAGAGATAACTTATGTTGGAAATAAGTCTAGCTATAGTAACAGAAGTGTTTTAAGTCAGATTTATCCAGAAATTAAATCTGAAAATACGGAGAAAAATGTAAATATTTGGAATGATAATCTATCGATTGTTGCTGGTAAGTCGGATGAAAATGTTAACGATCAGAGTTCTAAAACTAGCACAAAATCTAAGAAGACTACGTCTGAAAATAAATTATGGTCAAGCAATCAAAATGATGAACTAATTAGTTACATGGATGAATTTGGGGAGAAAATGCATCAATCGTATGAGCATTATATTGATGGCAAAGATGATCTAGTAACGTTAGCTGGAGAACATTTTCCAAGTGATATTAATGAAAATACTTATCCATTTAAATTGAGTTCTGGAGATCATGATAGTAGGGATCCTAAAGATATGGACAGCATTAAATTGAAATGGAATCCGCAAGTAACTAGTAAAGATAATGACAGTGATACATATAATGTGGTTGCTATTTTTAATCATAATGGTAAAAGTGCAGAAGATCATATAACGTATCTGTTCTGTTTTTACCATGGGGAACCTGTTGCCTTGGTTGATCAGACGACAAATGGTGGTTATGTAGTAGTTCACCCAACGGCTAACCAAGACTTAACTTCTCACTTTGAAGAAATTGCGAATAATGATTAAAAAACTACTTGGAGATAAAAATGAAAAATAGAGTATTTATTTTTTTACTAGTAGGATCTGCTGTTTTAGCTATGGCTGGATGTCAAAGCCGTTATAAGCAAGAAAAAGGCAGTAATGAACAAGCTAAAATTATTAAACAAAGTATAACAAATAAAAATGTAAGTATCGTAGGAAGTTATCGTGATGATACTGATGGAGCAGCAATTGCTTTTAATTCTGATCATACTGGAAGATATGTATATGCTGATCCTAAGAATTCAGATACTGATGATCGGTTAACCTGGAAGAAAACTGGTAAAAATACTTATATAATTAGACTTAATGACAATGATGTGAATAGTGCCTTAACTGCTAAGCTTACTGGTAGCACTTTGGTTATATCAGGGGATGACGACTGGAATACAGAAACGTTTAATAAAACAAAGAATAAACTTAATTTGGATGACTTTCTTTCAAGCAAGAAAGTAGAAAGTTCAACATCAAGTAAGGCTAAAAATAATGTAAAAAATTCTAAGTCTACAAATAGTGTTCCAGGTGATGAAGGACTATTTGATATGCCAAATGAATTACGTGGTACATGGTATTTAGCAAATGAAAGCGACGGAAGCGTAAGTAAATTGATAATTGATAAAAATACCATTACTGGTGAGGGATTTATAGAAAAATTGCATAAAATGAATAAGAACTTTGATTTTACCAGTTATGCTCAAAATCATCCGTCTTATCAAGATATGACGAAGGATTGGGCAAGAGTAGTTGTTTTATCTGAAAATGGCGAAAGTAAAGTTAACGTTCGTGGTTGGTTGCAAAGTGCTGGAGCTGGAGAATATTATAATTTAGCTACAGAACATGGACAAAAAGTTTTAGTAATAGGTGGCGGTGCTGAGGCTTGGGTAGATGGCATTGGCTGGAGAAATAAAACCGATGCCGAAAAATATGGAAAAGAAAAATTTAGTGATCTTCATTATCGAGAAGACATTAGTTTAGAAAATAATGATGATTCTGATAGCGCTGCCACAAATGACGAAGATTAACCAATGAATAATTGGAGAAGTTCTTTGGTTAATAATTTATGTACAAAAATAAGCTGATAGAGTAAAAGAACTCTACCAGCTTATTTTATCTAATTAATATACAGCACCATCGTAGAAGTTGTATCTTGGACGGTTGAAATCAAATGTAGCTAATTCGCTCATCTTGATTACGTTGTCTGCAACACCCCAGCTCATCAAGTTGATTGATTCGCCGTATAATTCATCAGGAATTACAAGTAAAACGTATTTACCTTGAGACATTGCATAACCTAATTCCATACCTAAACCAACATCTTCTTCTTTAGGAACGTAAACGCCAAGCATGATGTCGCTAGTTTTAATTCCGACTAAATCTCCATTGTAGGTAGCTTGAGCCCATTCTTTGTCGTGTAAATATTCAGGGTGTTCATCAACACGAATGTCTTTGTATTGATTTTGAAGTGGAACATAGCTGTTTTCTAGATCGATAGTTGGGTTAGCATTTAAAGCACTCATTGCATCTTTGTATGCCTTGTTTTGAGTTTCAGTGAACCAACCAGCACCAAAGTAAACTGTCTTTTGTTTTGTCATGGAAAAACCTTTCTTTCTTATCGGTGGAACATTTTTACATTAACTAACTTTAACAAAATTTGAACAAAAGGAACACCCACTTTTGTGTTTTTGAAATCGGTTTTATATAATGAAACTAGAAATTTTTGCTTAGGAAAGGCGGAACCTACTACGAATACTAAAAAAAGTCTTTTCGATCCAGAAGCTGTCTTTGTAACAGATTTAACTGATCGAAATGAAATCTTTAAGACCGTTTCTCAAAAATTATATGACTTAGGCTATGTTAAAGAAGATTTTTTAGGCGATATTATTGAACGCGAAGATAAATATCCAACTGGAATTTCTATGAGACCCTTATCTCGAGAATTGCCTGATGTTGCCGTACCTCATACTGAGGGTAATTATGTTAGCACGCAATTAATTGTACCTATTGCTCTTAGAAACTCTGCAACCTTTAATAACATGGTTAATCCAACTGAAAAGTTAAAGGTAAAATTCCTGTTTTTAATTTTGAACAATGACCCAGATATGCATTCAACTATTTTGGCTAAGATTATGGACTTTTTAGCTGGAACTTCAGTTGATGATCTAAATGAATTATTTAATTCGGATTCAAATGAAGAAATTTATGATTTCTTAGAAACTAATTTTGAAACTGAGAAATAAAAAAAGAAGCTGCTTAGCAGCTTCTTTTTGTCTCCAGATTAAATTATTAAACTCCCGGATAGTCAGTACTTGAGAATGAAAGTGAAAAGTAATCGCAACGCTTATAGCCAACGACTAATTCAACTACTTCTCCTGTAGAAGATAAAATAGTTTTCTTGACTTGGCGTACAACGGGATAATCTTTAGCAATTTTGGCCTTAGTAATTTTCATTACTGCAGGCGTTGCACCAATTAAATAGACACGGAGCTTTCTTAAATTTCCCACATGCAAAAGCCAGGTAAACAAATCATAGCCTGTTACACGTTCCTTGACTGGAGTTTTAAGCATTTTTCCGCCTAAAACAATTCCAATTCCATCAGCTGTAACTAAATCTGCATCCTTTTTGATAAGTTCCATAAATTTAGGATCTTTATTTGCAGCCATCACAATTTCAGGATTAGCTGTTACCACCATAGTTGATACTTTATTGTTTAGCCGGTTAATTAATCTATCTTTAAATTCTTCTAACGAATAATTATCAAATTCTATTCCTAAAATACTAACTTTATTCATGCTCTGTTTTTAACCATTTCTAATCGAAATATATCTTTACTTACCATTTTAACAAAAAAGTGCTACTAACTTTTTTAAACATAAAAGTTTCACTTTTTTCTACTTCTGCTAGAATAGGAACTATTACAAGGGAGTATTTATTATGAAAAAAATTATTACCTACGGTACCTTTGATCTACTGCATTATGGCCATATTCGTCTTCTAAAAAGAGCGCGTGCACTAGGAGACTACCTAATAGTAGGACTATCAACAGACGAATTTAATGAATTCAGCAAGCATAAGCAGGCTTACAATAATTATGCCGAAAGAAAATATATTCTTGAAGCAATTCGATATGTGGATCAAGTTATCCCTGAAGAAAATTGGGATCAAAAAATCAGCGATGTCCAAAAATATGATATTGATACTTTCGTAATGGGGAATGATTGGGAAGGAAAATTTGACTTTCTAAAACCCTACTGCAAAGTAAAATATCTTGAAAGAACCCCTGGAATTTCTACTACTCAAATCAAAGAAGACTTAAAATAAAAAATGCATGGTGCAGTCAATAAATCAAAATCAACTGTACTATGCATTTTTATTTTTCAAAAGTAAATTCAAATCTTTCAGCTACATAAGATGCACGAACGTACTCAAAAGGATAGTGATCGTTAAGTTCTGTAACCTGCCGTCTCGTTACTAATGGTTCACCCTTTTTCACTGATAATAAGCGCGCTTCATTTTCATTGGCAACAGATGCACCAATATTTTCAACTACACTACCAATCTTATAGCCACCTTTTTTTTCAAGAGTTTGATATAAACTACTCGAAATCTCATCTTTAGAGAAACGT
>OMBN01001168.1_pt1 | contig 11367 bp, 16 predicted proteins | sample 1644891 | NCBI WGS metagenome assembly OMBN01 (sample SAMEA103958144, study PRJEB25191) | human gut metagenome | reverse complement strand
CACACAGAAGAAGATGGAGATACTCCGTGGTATCTTTGACCAGTCGAATGTAGGCATTGTCATAGCAGGAGAGCCGAGACTTGAGACAGAGCTGAAGGGCAATCTTGCCCGGTTTGCTAACAGGATGGACTTCTACTACAAGCTGAAGGGACTGTCAAAGAATGAAGTAGTTGACTACCTTGAAGGATATGAGGTGGATGAGGCTGCCATGGGTGAGATGATAAGCCGGGCAACCAACACACAAAGCGGATGCTTCCGTCTGTTGGACAGAACGCTCAACAACGTGCTCCGTATCCTGAAGCAGAAGGGTGAGACCCGTATAACCATGAAGATTGTGAGTGAAGCATCCAACATGAAGAGCGTATATGAAGCAATCAATGAGCATGGATACTGTGACATCAATCTGTGTGCAGATACTATCCCGGAGCCTAGAAAGGATATACAGATACCTACATTCCTGACGCAGTATGCAAGAGGCGGAGTCATTGAGAATGGGAACGATAAGAGAAAGAGAGGATAGTATGGCAGGAAATACATCACAGCCAAGTATAAAGAGGGTGTGGGGGATTGCCAAGAGTCCGGAGCTGAAGCTCACGGATGAGGAGCTGCATCTTCTTGTTCAGGCACATACAGGAAAGGACAGTATCAAGGCTCTCAACAAAAGGGAGCTTCAGACTGTCATCCGTGTACTTGGTAACATGAAGGACTCTGCTAAGAAGTCAGAGCGTGGAAGGAACCGATACAGCGGAAGTGAAGTCACAGAGAACCAACGGAAGAAGATATACAAGCTCACACAAGAGCTTGGATGGGACAAGCCTGCAAGGGTCAATGGAATGTGTCAGAAGATGTTTGGTGTCAGTGCGGTTGAGTGGCTGAACTATCAGCAATGCTCAAAGCTCATTGAAGCTCTGAAGAGTATGTTGAAGAGGCAGAAGGAGAAGGAGGAGCAGGATGAGGGATTGCAAGCTAATAGTGACAGTCAGGGATGACAAGGTCAACTTTGAGGGACAGGACATCAGTGTTGAGGAGTTGGCACAGATAGCAGGCTTCCTTCAGGTGTTCGTTGGCATGGAAGGTCTGAAGCGTGGACTGGATATGGATGATGTGAAGAACAACATGCTTGACATCCATCTTGCTGCAATGGAAACGCTAGAGGAACAGCTCCGGGCAGGAAAACTTGACCCGGATGACAGCTCATAAGAGGAAGGAGTGGTATATAGTGGCGAAGAATAAACGGTTGACCAATAAGGAGAAGCAGGCAAGGGCAGAGCTCAAGAAGAGGATGCAGGACAAAGGGGTGCTTCCTCCGGATAAGCCGAAGCTGAACCGGAAGAAGTTCATTGATGAAGCAAGGGAAGAGTGGAATGGCAGAAGTAGTGACTGCTTTATATGGGAGCATTACCTCATGGATGCCATCTCCTACATGCTTTGTCAGAGAGAAGGGATGAGCTCAAGAGCCTCACTTGAGGCTGTAGGAGCTGCCAAAGTTCTGAAGCTTGCCATCAGGCTCCGTGAGTTCTCTGAAGAGGTCAGGGAAAAGGGTGAGCATGAGTACAAGTTGGTTGACCAGTACAACTATATCAAGGACATCTTGGATGCCTAGAAAGGAGCAGACAAATGAGTACAGCTTACAAGAAGATGACAAGCCACGGGTCAATCAGTATCCCGGTGGCAATGAGGAGAGAACTTGGCATTGAGCCAAAAGACCCTATGATTGTGGAAGAGCATCAGGGTGAAATCAGAATAAAACCGTACACGCTCCGTTGTAATTTTTGCGGAACGACAGAGGATGTGCATGAGTTTCATGGGAAGGGTATCTGTGAAGCCTGTGCAACAAAAGCATTTGAGAAGTTAGGAGGAGGACAGTAATGGAACAGCAGACAGTGAAGAGCATGACCAATGAACAGCTCATTGGAGCATGTGTGTGGCTTGACCGTGAACAGAAGAAGAGCCGGGCTATGATGAACAGCTACAAGGCGGAGCTTCAGGCTAGAGGATTGGCTATCATGGAAGACCACAATGTGAAGTATGTGAAGTTTTACGGTGATGAGGGTAGTGCTGCCATCACAGACAGCATGAGCCTTGACATCCTGAACCCGGACAAGCTGAAGGAGCTTGTGGGTGAGGGAGTATACAAGATGAAGGTCAAAGAGGAGACCAAGACAACCTACAAATTTGACAGCAAATTTGAGAAGGCTATGAAGGCAATCTTCACAGGTGACTACACCTTTGAGACCACACTTGAGGAGTTCCTTGATGAAATGAGCATCAAGCCGGATGACAAGCAGAAGAAGCTCCTCCTGAAGAAACTGAAGGGAGAGTTTGAGAAGGACAAGGAGACTCTCATCTCTGTATTGGTTCCTGAAGGGGAAACAGTTCCGGACTTTGACGTGGAGCTGTGGTACATCTACCGTATCAAGAACGGGGAACTCATCAAAGCTTTTCTTCCGGAAGAGATGATTGATGCCATCATTGAGGGCATCCGGAAGAGCATCTTTGTGGAGACCAAGACATCCATCACATTAGACTATGATGACACGGAAAAGGAGGACTAATCATGGCAGAACAGAGCAAGGACATCCTTAGTGAATACACCAAGGACATAACTCCGGAGCAGAGAGCAGAGCTTCAGGAGAAAGTGAGCAACATGACGGAAGAGGAACTCAAAGAGTTCCGCAATAGTTTAGACCCTGACAGCATGGGATTTTTTGGAGAGGAGAGTGTGTAGAAATGGCAGCACCAAAGATTGAGAAGCTCCTGACCCCGTACAATTTCACAAATAAGGATAACGCAGGGCGTATCAAGTACATTGTTATCCATTATGTAGGGGCTCTTGGAGGAGCAGAGGCAAATTGTAAGTATTATGCAAGTAAGTATCTTGGAGCATCAGCACACTACTTTGTAGGCTTTAATGGAGAGGTATGGCAGAGTGTTGAGGATGAGGACATTGCATGGCACTGTGGAGCAAGCAGCTATAAACATGCAGAGTGCAGGAATAGCAACTCTATAGGCATTGAGATGTGTGTCCGCAACAAAGGAAGTCAGTCAGCGGAAAGCAAGGATTGGTACTTTGAAGAGGCAACTGTCAATGCTGCCATTGAACTGACTAAGTATCTGATGCAGAAGTATGGAGTTCCTGCTTCCAATGTTATCCGTCACCATGATGTGACCGGAAAGATATGTCCTAATCCGTATGTGTATAATTCGACAAAGCACACATGGGATGCCTTCAAGAAAGCTATTTCAGGAGGGACAGAGCAGAAGGACAGCATGACCAAGATAACCGGAAAATCTGAAGCTACAGCGGAGCAGATGACAGCATACATCAAGGCAAAGAATGGCAGCGTTGCACAGAGCGTACTTGATATGATACCTCTGTATCTGTCTGAAGGTGAAGCGGAGAATATCCGTGGTGACATTGCATTTGCACAGAGCTGTCTTGAGACAGGCAACTTCACCTTCTCCGGAAGTGCTGTGGAGCTCTCACAGAATAATTTCTGTGGTATGGGAGTGACACAGAACGGAGAGACAGGAAACAGTTTCAAAACGCCACAGCTTGGCATCCGGGCACAGATACAACACCTCAAGGCATACGCCAATACAACGAAGCTGAAGCAGGAATGTGTTGACCAACGCTTTGACCTTGTATCCCGTGGATGTGCTCCTTATGTGGAGTATCTTGGAATACAGGAGAACCCGAAGAGCAAAGGATGGGCGGCAGGAGCTGGATATGGTGAAAAGATACTGAAGATACTGGATGCAATTAAGGAAACCGGAAGCAGTCAGGCAGGAGATGGAAGTCCGAAGCCGGATGAGACCAAGAAGGATGATGACTTCAAGGAGTATCTCATCACAACCACATGTGATGTGCTGAACATCCGCTCCGGTGCAGGAACGGATAACAAGGTGGTAGGAGCTATCCGTGAAGTGGCAGGAAAGAAGAACAAGTACACCATTGTGGAGGAAAAGAACGGATGGGGCAGATTGAAGTCCGGAGCCGGATGGATAAGCCTCTCATACACCAAGAAAGCCTCATAATAGTAGGAAGGAGGCTATAATGGTAGCAGATGTACTAACAAGAGCCCTCATTGAAGAGACCACATTAGAGGATATTTCAGAGAGCTACCGCCCTGTGGTGGACATCATAGGGATTGAGAAGTTCATTGAGCTTAGTGAGTATGCCAAAGGAGATGAGCTCTATTTTCCAAAGACAGAGAACATCATAGCTCCGGCAAGAAACAGGCGTATCAAGAAAGAGTGGAACGGATACAACTCAAAGGAGCTTGCAGAGAAGTATAATCTGACAACCAAGCAGATAGGAAACATACTGAAGGATGAGCCAATGATAGGACAGATGAGCATTTTTGACATGAATAATGATGATTGATTTTCCGAAAATGTTTCCCATAAAGAGTCTTTCATAATGAGTATAAGATAAGAGCATGTACTTAGTACATGCTCTTATTGTTTTGTGCATTATTCTCAAAAAAAATGACAGAAAAGGAGTGGTTTGTATGACGAATTTTACAGTGGATGTATCACAGATTGTCCTCTTTATCGGTGTGATGGCGTTTATCGTCTCCATCATTACGGAGGCACTCAAAAAGTGGACATGGTTTGACAAGAAGGTGCCTACAGCCCTGACGGTCATCATCCTGTCCCTCATCCTCTGCCCGGTCTGCCTGTTGGGACTTGCGGCATATTATGGGGTAGCCATTGAGTGGTTCATGGTATTTGCATCATTCATTGCTGCCTTCATTGTGGCGTTGGTGTCAATGGATGGATGGGAAAGGGTCACAGAGCTTGCAGAAAAGCTCATCAGAAAGAAGTAGCCTATGGATTATGTTATCACGTTCTCTGATGTGATGGCAGGGGTTATCACTCTTGGGCTTGGAGTGATAACCTTCTTCATCAAGGGGTGGTTCAACAACCTCAAGAGCAGCAAAAAGCAGATTAAAGAGAATGATGACAAAGTAAATAAGAGAATTGACAAGTTGGAAGAGGAGACAGACCGGGATATAGCGAACATCAAACAGGAACTCAATGATATAAAGGGTGATTTTGCTACCACGTTTGTACTCCGTGAAGACTTCTTCCGCTCCATGAACGGAGTGGAGGACAGAATGAGGAGCATTGACAGCAAGATTGACAAGCTCCTAATGCAGAGTAACAGAAAAGAGTGAGGTGAACAACGTGAATGACTTAGAAAAAGCAGAAATCAAGCAGAACAAGGCGATCAGGGGATACATCATCCGGTGCTTGGTGAAGGGATACAACAACACAGCCCTCACAAGGCAGTTATCCAATGCCATGATAGCAGCCGGGCTCATCATATCCCCGGACATCAGCAAGTATCTTGATTATCTTCAGGGAGCCGGATACATCGAATTTACCGAGGAAAAGGTCACAGCCTACAATGCCTATGCCAATGATGCAGTCATCAAGCTCACCAAGGAAGGCGTAGACCTTGCGGAAGGTACGATTGAAGACAATGGGGTTGATATTTGATGGGTGATAAGAGAACCAAGCAGAGAATAACCTCAAAGATTGATGAGCTCCCTGAAGACTTGCGGATGAAAGTGGATGTGATGCTTGCTGACACATCCAATACCTATGAATATATTAGCCAATTCCTGAAGGGAGAGGGCTATGACATATCAAAGTCCAGTGTAGGCAGATATGCCACCCGGACAAATAACGCCATGCAGAGGCTTCTTGAAGCACAGGCACAGACTGACAGGCTGATACAGGTGGTGAAGGAGAACCCGGAAGCGGACTACACGGAAGCTGCCATACTCTTGACCATGAACGGGCTCCTGAACAAGGTGGCAACCGCAGAGGAAGAGTTCAATGAGATGCCACTTGATAAGGCAGGAAGGCTCATTGCTTCACTGTCCCGGACAAAGGTATATAAGGACAGGGTGAAGCAGGACATGAGAAGGAAGGCTGACATTGCTTTCCGTGAAATGGAGTCCGAGATGCTGAAGGTCATCAAGCAGGATGAGAAGTCAGCAGCACAGCTCAAGGAGATACTGGCAAAAGCAAAGGAGCGGATGATGGAAGATGATTGATATTGACAACTGGATGAGGGAGCTTGAGGAAGAGGAAGATATAGAAATCAAGAACAATGAGGAGTATCAGACCAAGCTCTTTGAGGAATATGTACTCCGTGGGTCAGACCATCAGGAGGAAAGAAGAAAACTGAATGAGAGGTATCTGTCCGGGGAGGAGCTCATGGGAGAGCATGGACTTAGAAAAGAACTTGCTGCCTTTGACATGTCATATTTTGGAAGGGCGTATCTTCCACACTACTTCATCCGGAAGTCACCACACTTCCATGAGGAGCTTGATGAGATATGGAGCCGGGGAGTAATGAAAGGAAGGAACCCTCTGAAGGAAGCAAAGGTCATATCAAGACTGAAGGGCTCCCGTCAGGTGGTGGCAGCTCCCCGTGGTCATGCAAAATCAACCAACTTCACATTCAAAGACAGTCTCCATGCCATCCTGTACGCATACAAGCACTACATTCTCATCCTGTCAGACTCTTCAGAACAGGCGGAAGGCTTTCTTGATGACATCAAGACAGAGCTTGAGGACAATGCAAACATTATCATGGACTTTGGCTCCCTGAAGGGAGACAAGGCATGGAGAACCGGAGTGATACTGACCAAGACAGACATCAAGGCGGAGGCAATAGGCTCCGGAAAGAAGGTCAGAGGTAGAAGACACCGGAACTGGAGACCTGACCTCATTGTACTGGATGATATTGAGAATGATGAGAATGTCAACACACCGGAGCAGAGGCGTAAGCTGAAGAATTGGTTTGACAAAGCAGTATCAAAAGCAGGGGATACCTACACAGACATCATGTATATAGGTACCATACTCCACTATGACTCCCTGCTCAACAATGTGCTTCAGAACCCAAGATATAAGACCAAGAAGTACAGGGCTGTCATATCAGAGGCAGTCAATACAAAGTTGTGGGATGAGTGGGAAAGCATCTACACCAACCTCTTCAATGAGAACCATGAGGAGGATGCAAGGACTTTCTATGAAGCCCATGAGGAAGAGATGCTCCTTGGAGCTGAAGTCCTTTGGGAAGAGAAGCTGTCCTACTATGACCTGATGGAGATTAAGGTATCCGAAGGTACAGCATCCTTCAATTCAGAGCTTCAGAATGACCCGATTGACCCGGAGAGTGCAACATTCAATCCTGAATGGTTCGATTATTATGAACCGGAGCTCATGGACTTCTCAAGTCCGGAGTTCGTCTTTGTAGGTGCAAATGACCCGTCACTTGGAAAGAATAAGAAGTCAGATACAAGCTCCATCATCAACCTTGCCCTGTCTACCAAGACCGGGTACATGTATGTGGTGGATGCCTCCGTAGAGAAAAGGAAGCCGGATGTCATCATTGAGGATGTGTTTGAGATGAACCGGAGACTGAAGAGGGACTGCAAGAAGGGCTTCTACAAGTTTGGTGTGGAAGTTGTCCAGTTCCAATACTTTTTCAAGGAGGTCATGGCTGCAAAGTCAGCCGAGGAAGGAGAGTATATCCCGATAGAGGAGATACAGTCAACGGTCAACAAGGTACTCCGTATTGAGTCATTGCAGCCTGTCATCAAGAACAAGTACCTGAAATTCAACCGGGAGCACAAGACACTCCTGAAACAGCTTCAGGAGTTCCCTATGGGAAAGAATGATGATGCTCCTGATGGTCTTCAGATGGCGGTGCAGCTTGCACAGACAGTCAAGGCGGTAGCATCAAAAGCAAATTACAAGACAGTCCTCCGGAGACGTTTCCGGATGGGTAAAGGTGCCTACTAGGAGGTGTGATACAGCATGGCAAAAAGAAAGAAAAGGAACCGGGGCGGAGGAGTACCCTTCAATCCGGATGTAGATACAGGAACAAAAAGACCCGTGACCGCAAGAGTGGCGGTTGGGGATGTCAATGACAAGTTCTCTGATTATCCATCCAACGGACTGACACCACGCAGGCTTGCCCGTATCTTTCGGGAAGCTGATGAAGGGAATGTCAGGGCACAGATGGAGCTCTTTGAGGAGATGGAGGAAAAGGATACACACCTCTTCTCACAGATGCAGACAAGAAAGCTTGCTGTGACGGGTCTTGATTGGGAAGTGCAGCCATTCTCTGAAGATGAGATTGACAAGGAGATAGCGGACTTCATAGATGAGCAGCTCAAGGGAATTGAGAACTTTGATGAAGTGCTCATTGATATGTTGGATGCCATTGGAAAGGGTATCAGCATCATGGAGCTTGCATGGACAGTAGAGGATGGAAGGAATGTCATTGAGGATATTGAGTATGTGCATCCTAAAAAGCTTGTGTGGGATAGTACCACGGATGAGCTGAAGGTATGCACAAGAGAGTATCCTTCCGGTGTGGAGCTTCCGGAGAATAAGTTCGTAGTACATAAGTACAAGGCAAAGTCAGGACACGCGAGCCGGGCAGGAATCCTGCGGGTTGTATCCTGGATGTATCTGTTTAAGAACTACGACATCAAGGACTGGGTAAGCTTTTGCGAAGTCTTCGGGATGCCGCTTCGGCTGGGCAAATATGACGCATCAGCCTCGGAGGATGACAAGAGACAGCTTATGGAGGCTATCATCAGCCTGGGAACGGATGCCGCCGGAATTGTCCCCAGCTCTACGATGATTGAGTTCATCGAATCCCAGAAGACCACAAGCGTGGAAATCTATGAGAAACTTGCCCGCTACTGTGATGAACAGATAAGCAAGGCGATCCTGGGGCAGACACTCACATCGGACAGCGGTGGGGGCTCTTACGCTCAGTCTAAAACCCACAACGAGGTCAGGCATGACCTGACGGTGGCAGATGCCAAAGCCCTGGCGGTGACGATCAGGCGGGATATCATCAGACCGCTGGTGGAGTATAACTTCGGTTTTGATGCCAACATTCCTTTCTTTGACTTTGACTGCCATGAGGTGGAAGACCAGAAGGAAACTGTTGAGATATATAAAACACTTGCCTGCGACATGGGGCTTGAGATTCCCAAGAGCCACATCTATAAGAAGTTTAATATCCCGAAACCGGAGGCTGGTGAGGAAGTACTGAAACCGCCACAGATCGGAATGATGGCAGCACAGTCATTACCAATGGAAACGGCGGAGGAGCTGAAGCTGAAACAGGAAGAAGGAAAGGCAGAACAAAGACAGGTAGACACCATCGTCTCCGTGGCAAACAAGCAGTCCGAGGATATCTTCCGGGAAATGATGCAGCCGATTTTCAATATCATTGACAAATCCAAGGACATGGAAGAACTGCAGCAGGTTCTGAAGGACGAAACGAAACTCCGAAAGCTGTATCAGGAGATGGAGAGCCCGGAACTGGAGGATTTGATCCAGCAGGGGATTTACCTGTCCCATCTGGTAGGGAGGTCGATGGACGGATGAGGGTATCGTATGGACGGACAGCAGATTTTATCTTTCAGGAGGCGGTGGCATTTTTAAAAGGGAAAAAGCCGTTGGCAAGTGAGGAATACCGGAAACTATCCAGTGAGAGCCGGGCAAAGGCATTCACAGTATCGGGATATACCAGTCTGGAAGTCCTTCAGGAGTTTCTGGACTGCCTGAGCAAGGCAGCGGAGGAGGGAACCACAAAGGAACAGTTCCGGGAGGATATGAACCAGTTCCTCGTGGAACATGGCTATGAGGGCATGAATCCCTGGAAGAGTGACAATATCTTTCGGACAAACATGCAGACCGCCCTTAATGCCGGACGGGAACGTGAGAGAGTCCCATGCAGTAATGGAGGGCAGGGTGTACCGGGCAGATGATCCAATATGGGATGTCTGGTATCCGCCTAACGGATTCCGGTGCCGGTGCATGGTGGTGAGCCTGACCAGACAGCAGATGGAACGGAGAGGGCTCCGGGTTGAAACCCTTGCTCCCCACACGGTGGACTACTCCACCGGAGAAATCCTTCCTATGTTTCCGGATAAAGGTTTCTCCAACAATCCGGCGAAGACGGTATGGAAACCGGATATGACAAATATATCGCCGGAATTACGCAAGATTTTCCGGGAGAGGAAACAGCCGGATAACAGGGAGACGAAATAAGCCTGATTTAGGCAGGAAAGGAGTCCCTATGAGGGGAATTTACCTTTCGAGGATTTAAGGCGCGTTATAACGCGTTATAACGCGGTTAGAAAGCAAAGGAAAGAGGTGGTAGCGCATGGCAAAGCTGATTGCATGTGCCGGACAGGGTGTGGAGCTATCCGGCGTGCCGAAAGAAATCAAAATCCTACCGCTGGGGAAAGTTCACTCCCAGAAGGGGGACTTTAACGTGGATGATGAGAGCTTTGAACTCATCCGGAAACAGTTCAAGGACAGAAAGCTTGACCTTGTCATTGATTATGAACACCAGACACTGTCAGATGTTCAGGCACCGGCAGGAGGATGGATCAAAGACCTTTACAAAGGAGAGGATGCCATCCTGGCAAAAGTCGAGTGGACACCAAAGGCAGCCGAATATTTGAAAAACAGGGAGTACAGATATCTGTCACCTGTGGTGCTGGTACGAAAAAGAGACCAGAAGGCAACGGCGATCCATTCGGTCGCACTGACAAACACCCCTGCTATAGATGGGATGTTCGCATTAGTGAATTCCCTTGATATAGAGGACATTTCAGAAGGAGGAAATACCATGGATTTAAAAGAACTGGCAAAAACATTAGGACTTCCGGAAACCGCAACGGAAGAGGAAATCAGGAAAGCGGTGGGGGATGCTGCCAAAGCAGCGGAGAAACTTAAGGAAATGGATGGAGCAAAACCGGAAGAGGGAGAACCGAAGCCGGAGGGAACCAGTATGGTAGCCAACAGCACCATCCTTTCCATGCTGGGGCTGAAAGCAGATGCCAAGACAGAAGATGTGGCAGCATCCATCATGGCTCTGAGAGCAGGATCCCCGGATACCCAGGCAGAACTTCTGGCACTCAAACAGCGGATGGCTGAAAGGGATGCAGACGATGAGGTTCAGAAGGCGTTAAAGGAAGGAAAAATCACCGCTGCACAGTCGGAATGGGCAAAGTCCTACGCCCTGAAGGACATGGACGGATTCAAGGGCTTTATCGACAAGGCTCCTGTCGTAGTGCCGCAGGGGAAACTTGCTCTGAAGGATGCCCCTGCAGTTCCCGAAACGGAGGATGTGGATGTAGCCATCTTGAAGAACATGGGCGTATCCAGGGAAGATGTGCAGAAGTACAGCAGGAAGGAGGATTAAGAGATGAACAGAACAGGAAACGAGAGAACGGGAAACCGTCTACTCAATATCCCTGTCAAGGGAGGAGCGGAACTGAAAGAGGCAACCATGGCAGCCATTGG
>OMBN01001153.1_pt1 | contig 11512 bp, 14 predicted proteins | sample 1644891 | NCBI WGS metagenome assembly OMBN01 (sample SAMEA103958144, study PRJEB25191) | human gut metagenome | reverse complement strand
CGACTTCTGATACAAGGGTTTAGCACAATAACACAACCAACTTTAGTTGTTGTGTGTAAGTGCGCATTGACCTCGTTTCACTCGGTCTGCTGATTCCCTTAACTCCACTTTTAGTGTATGCCCTCCGCTTCGCTATTTCAACTTTTATACTTTGACTTAACGTTTCCTATATGATATAGTTTCGGTGATTATTTCTAATATGATTGGAGGGATCGTTATGTCTCAAAGTAACTTAGAAAAACAAGAAGCTAAATTAAAAGCCCTTAATCAAAAAATTAAGGACGAAAAAAATAGGATTGAACAACGGCTAGGTAAACAAATCATCAGTCAAGCCAATTTAGAGTATGCTAATTTGTCTAACGATCAGATTAAGCTTTTAGCCCAGCAATTTTCTGAATTTTTAAAGGAAAAGTCCGTAGATCATTAGCCATACGAGATGAGGAAATTCTATGCCTAATCAATATGAAAAATTAGTTAAACAACAAGCACGTTTAAAGCAAAAAATTGAACGAGAAAATTTTAAATTACGGCAATCTAAATACTATGAAAACCGCCAAGCACGCAAAGCCCGTTCTCGCCGATTAATTCAAAAAGGGGCTTTGCTCGAAAAATACTTTCAAGCTGATAACCTCTCGGTCGAACAAACCGAAGAACTTTTAAAAATATTTGCTAATTACATTAATGCGCATAAACCGAACAAATTCAAAAACGACCAGCCTAGTAACTAGGCCGATCGTTTTTATTTTCTGGATCATTTTTAGGCTTTACTTCTGGGCTTTGATCTGCAAAATTTTGTAACTGCTTTTGCACCTTTTCTGGATAAGTAATATTTTGGTTTATCCAAGGAAAATGCCTCAAATCGTTCTTAAAAACTTGTCCCTTCTCTCTTGCATAAACAGGGGTAAACTTTTCGCTATTATCATAAATCATGACCTTATCAGATTTAAAGGCCACTAATGGCAAATTATGTTTGGATTGCTGATAACGTTTCTTGATCGTTGCTACTGGAACACCGTGCCCACCTTTTTGTACCCGTTCGTTGACCCTTTGGATAGCTAAATTTTCATCTCGCAAAGCAACATATAATAAAGTCACTTCAAAGCCATTTTTGTGAGCTTTGTCAATCAAATTGAGTTGAGCTTTGCCTCTACCTGCCAGTGTTGTTTCTACGTGAATACTTTGCTGGTGATCTAAAGCATAGTGTAGTTGTTTGATTTCTTCTTTCATGGCTTTTAAGTTGTCACTATCTTTATGCCAATCGCCACCCATTTGTCTTAAAAGTTCATCAGCGTTAATCCGTTTTGTTTTGTCAAACAAGCTGGGAAATGTATCGTATAGCGTACTTTTTCCTGCTCCGTTAATACCAGCAACAATTATATATTGGGGTTTATCTATCAACGGACAAAGTCCTTTCGCTTAATAACCTCATCTTGCCTTTTATCTAAAAAGTAGGTATATAAAGCGTCATATACTTTGCGCTTTTCTGGATCTGGCTCATGTAATGACTTATCAAGTAAATCTTTTAAATCAGTTTCTTTGGCAATTTCAAAAAAGTCATTAATTGTGATTGTATCTTTCATGTTCATCACACTTCCAAGTTATTAATTTATTTAATCTGATAAGCCATTAGTCCTCATCTGGATCATTGAGCCAATCAGCGACTTCTTTAGCGTCTTTGAACTCTGTTACTGGTGTCTCTTTGGTAGCCTTTAAAAGGCTTAAATTAGCTCTTTCGGCTTCGCTCAGGGCTGGTTTAAACGGTAATGCTGCGTCAGCTACGATCCGCTTATAAAACATATTGATCGCGGTAGTTGGGTTTAGACCTAACTGGCTTAAAACGGCTTCGGTATTATCTGCCAATTCTTTGTCAATCTGGACTTGTACGCGTTTCTTTTCCTTAACTGCCATGATTTTCTCGCCCCCCTTTTATTACTACTCACATTATACTAATCTTTGAGTATCATCTCAATTAGCCTGCTTCTTTAAAAGTTGTGAATTTAAGTTTGCTGTCCTTTCCGCAATGGCACTTATACAACGTTCCTAAAGTGCCCGTAAGCGCATTTTAAAACTCGTTTAATATAATTATGCATGTAACACTTAAAACGGCTTAAATGAGCTTATACGGCGTTTAATTCCAAGCACGCTCATTGTCAGTGTTCTGTTCTTCGGGGTGTTTGGCCGCATATTCTCTAGCCGCTTGTTTATTCCACCAAACGCCAAATAGGTTTTGCATGGTGCCGTACAAGTAGTTTTCCACGTTCTTGATGTGCTTCTCATTGCTTCTAAGGGCGTTAAAGTAGCGTCTCAAGGCTTTAGTCATCAAAGGCTTCAGTTCCTCATCATCAAGTGGAATTATGACGCCAATGTCCTGATGATCCTTTTCAACTCGATATTTAGCATTCAAGATGATACCAATAAACCGGCGCATTTGTTGCGGGGTACGGCACCAAAAACTAAGTAGTTGCACAGCTTCGGGTTCTAAGAAAACCGGTAAGCCACTGTCTTCATCAGTTAAGAAGTCATTAGCATGGGTCACCAAATCTCGGTTTTGGGTTTCTAGTTCTGCTGGTGAAAAATGGGCTGTGGAAAAGTCCAACTTTTGAGTATCTATATTGTATCTATTAGTATCTAAATTATTAGTATAGTCTAGATCTTGTCTCTTTTTGAGAAGTCCGCTTGTACCAAGGGATTCAGACGTATCAGAAACGGTATCATGCGGGTTTCTCTTTTTGAGAAGTCCGCTTGTACCAAGGGGTTCAGGCGATTTTAATGGCTCTCGCTTAATATAAACGTCTTTTGCTGTTACTTCCAAATCTGCCAAATATAATCTATTTGGTTCGTTTTTGCCTGATCTTGGATTAAACCCCATATGTTTTTGATACAAAAGGTTCGCGTCCATTAATTCGTGTTTAATCTTATTGATTTTATTATTTGACCAGTTTCGTAAATCTTTTAGTTCATTGTTTGTGTATATGAAATATACGTTGTTATTTTCGTCAACCCAATTATTGCTTAGTGAGTAACTTAGACGATCGCGTAACACCGAATAAAGTAAAATGGCACTATCGCTAAGATCCTTATATTTTTCCCCTTGGAGTAAGATCTGCGGCAAAGCGTAAAACTTTACTTCATAGGCCCTTTTAGCATTTGTAAAGTTGAAGTTTGATTGATCCATAATAAAAGCTCCCTTTCTTAACTGACACACGTCGTCTTAAAGAGAGTTAAAACATCTGACTTGTTTTAAAATACAAATCTGATATGCTTTAACTGAATTACAAAGCGAACATTGGACGTGATCGGCTTTGTAAATTCACCGGCATGTGTCTATTCTGGGTTGCCCATACGGCAACTTTTTTTAATTTCTAACAACAAAAATGGACTAAATAGCATTGGTTAGCCACTTAGCCCATTGGATTCAATTTGTTTTTAACTATCCTTCACTTGTCCCATAGGACTGGTTTGCGGTATAATTAACCTACAAATTAAGAACAATGTTCAGACGATTTTAACTTGGCGGTCTAAATCGTCTGAATCTAAGTAGCTCGCTATTAGCTACTTGCTAAACCTAAAATCCCCGATTCCTCGTGAATCGGGGATTTTTCTGTTTAGCTTGATCTATTTATTCGGTTGTTAAATTAATCTTAGTCTAGCATAGCGCTTACCTACAGGCAACCGTATTTGGTTTAGTGCACTTTACTAGTTTTTACCTAATCACAAATTAATCAAGCGAACAAATTGTGTATTTACTTGTTTGATTAATTATTTATTTATTTAACTGCTAAATTGCATCTATGATTGAAGCTAAGAATTCTGAACGATTTTTAAATCCGTTTTGACGAGCAGCTTTGTCCATCTTGTTAAGCTGACTTTCGGTAATTGAAAAGGTCACGGAGCGTTTGCGTTCTACTTCTTTTCGACTAATGTTTTTCAAAAAAGCAACTGCATTGTCTTTCTTGCCATCTTTCAATGTGGTTTCGTAACTTTCGCGCATTTCTTCGTCTTTTTTTTGGTTGAATGTATCTAGACTCATAATCTAACTCCCCTTACTTAGTTTTATTAGCTAATTGTTGAAAAAGCTGGTCAGCTTGTTCAATGAATTTTTGGTTTTGTTTTAAAACGGATTCATCCTTGCTGGCTAACTCAAATATTGAGGCGTGTCTTGCAGTAGCTTTATTAAATAGTTCCCTTTCCGGGATTATAGCTGCTACAGTTTCATCATTCTCTATATGTTTTAGCAAATCACGAGACATGCTTGTATTGTGTCTGATCATATTAGCAACAAAAAAGAGTTTTGCGTCAACATAGGTTTCACCAGTTCGATAATCAAAAAGTGACTTTCTGAATTTTTCTAAGCGAGTTTCCAAGTCGAATTTAGCATTGTAGCCATGTTCACTAGGGGTGATGGGGCTAAGTAGATAATTACTTATAGCAATGGCATTTTTAGTGATGGTGCCGAAATCCGGGTGTGTATCAATTAAGATATAGTCGTAGTCAGTCAACCTTAATGAGTCGGCGTTGTTTTTAAACCACATGAACAACATCATTTCTTTGTTACTGTTGTTTTCTAGATGACTTCCTAGAACATCGAGGTCTATAAAACCGGCGATTAAATCTAAGTTAGGTGCTACCCGGTCAATCGCAACTTTTTGGACATTTTCTTCCTTAAATGCTTCAGCGATTGTGTTGGTTCGCCTCGTTTTTTCAAAAACAGTTGTTAAATTGCACTGATGGTCTAAGTCAATTAGTAGAATTTTTTTACCATGTTTGGCTAACCAATCACCATAATTCAAGGTCAAAGTTGTTTTACCAACCCCGCCCTTGATGGCAGTAAAAGTAATAATCTTCATTTCAATACCTCCGTCGATTGGTTAAATTATACCACTAATAAACAAATAAATAAACAATTTATCAAATAATGAAGTTTAATGTTTATTTGCTTTTAGTAAGGACTTAAAGCGCCTTTGTTGGGTACGCTCACTGATACCTGTTTTTCTAGCAATCATTTTGTACGTCATGCCTTGTTGACGTAGCTGATAGGCTAGTCGCATTTGTTCATCAGTGTAGGTCTGTGGCCGCCCCTCTCTAAAGTGTGGGTCGTTTCGTTTAGCATATGCTTTGCCTTCTTGTGTTCGGGTAACGATCATATCACGTTCAAACTGTGCAAACGCACTAAAAATCGTAAAGATTAACTGTCCAGTAGGGGTGTTATCAATCAAGCCCATATTGAGAATATTAACTTTAATCTTGCGGTTAAATAGGTCTTGGATTATATCAAGGGCTTCTCTGGTATTCCTAGCAAAACGGTCTAACTTGGTTACAATCAAAGTATCGTTTGCTTCTAACTCGTTAAGTAACTTTTGAAATTCTGGTCGTTGGGTAGTCGTACCTGTATATTTTTCTTGAAAAATTTTGTCTGCGCCTGCGTCTTTTAGTTGTTTTATTTGATTTTCTAGTTTTTGATCTGTGGTACTCACTCTTGCATAACCGTATTTCATTTAATGTCTCCAATCTGATTTGAATGTTTAACTAGGAACTTTTCGTACTAAAAATGTGACGTATTTATGACGGTAAGTTATGACGCGCACTGGCGCCTTTAATTATAAGGCCAAAAAAACAACGCCACAACTGTTAAGTTGTGGCCTAATTTTACTCTATCTAAACACTTTACTCATTATATATAAAAAACGTCAAGAAAGATTTTTATCTAATCCCTTTTAACAGGGGAACGCTTAGCCACTTGCAGTGTTTGATTAATTACTCGGGTATACAAAATAATCATTGTCACGAGCAAAAAAATAATTTTAATGTTTAAATTTACATCACTCCAATAAAAGATCGGTTTGCCAAAACCCAAGGATTTTAACAAACCGATCTTTATTTACATTAAGGCATCTTTACTTATTTTGAAAAACTTTTAATTTATCTTAGCCAGTTGTTGTGACAAAGTTTCCACTTGTTTAGTCGACTTCTCCAAAGTAAGCACACCATAACGATACGGGATGACAATTAAAGGGATACCCTGAATTTCCAAAATGGATTTTCAGAGTATCCCTTTTTCGTTATACATGAAACTTGGTTTGAATTTCTTGATTCCATGGTAAAAGGTCTTCGACCTTTACCGCAACACGCTTTGTGTATTGATCAAATACGTATTTCAAGTAATCGAAGATTCTCAAGTTATTTAACTTAGCCGTTTGGATAATGGTATAAATCATCGCATTGGTTTTGGCGCCATTTTTGGAAGTGGCGAATAAGCTGTTCTTGCGAACTAGCGTTGTTGGACGAATGCTTTGCTCGACCGGATTATTATCCAATGGTAACTGCGCATTATCAAAAATCTTGTACAACCGGTCTTTAAGCCGTAAAGCATTGTTAATTGCTCGCTTTAGTTTGCCCATTGGATTCTCAATCTTGGTAATGAAATCATAAACCATATCAAGTTTGGGCTTAACCAGTTGATTACGGAGCGCTAACTTCTCAGCTTCGGAATCATACTTTAAGTTCTTCTCTGTATGGAATACCCCACCCATCAATTTAAGAACTTGCTTAGCCTTTGAGGTTCCGAACTCACTGGCAATCTTGGCCAATTCCGCAAACTCACGGCGAATATGGACAAGACAAGTCCCAAAACTAAGTTTTGGAAACCGATTATTACTGTATCCACCATATCCATCGCAGATGATGGTGCCTTTGTAATCATCACCAATGATCTCACCAATCACTTTTCCAGATCGAGTATCAGAATAATGGAAGAGGGTAATGTCGTGTTGATTAAACTCCTTCGTCGTTCTAAGCGCCCAAAAGTAGCTGTTAGATCCATTGTCTTCTAATACCCTAAATGGTGTTTCATCCATGTGAACAACGATTTCTTGGTTTAATTCCGCTTTTAGACGATCGTAGATCGAACTCAGGAATTGGAAACAACCGTTAATAACAGTTCTGGCCATTGATTTAGTCGTTAATGGTAAACCTAACCGTTGCCAGCTGCGTTGTTGCCGATGTAACGGCACCGCTAGTTCATATTTATTAGAGATAATCGCCGCTAAAATACTACTTGAATAGTAGCTATGTGGGAACAGTGGTTGTGGCGAACCAGCACTTACCAATTTATCTCCACCGTTGGGGTGACAATGATGACACTTAGCCGTCTCAACGAGATGGTTGACGCAGTGAACCTTCGCCGGTTCCAGTTCAACTTCTCGACTAGCCACCCGAGTACCGATCTTCTCCATTTCTTGATGACAATCAGGACAGATTAAATCTTGTTGACTTAATGCGTGAACCTGATCAACTTGTTCTAATTTATCCAAATATTTCTTCCGTTTGCCGACTTTGGCCTTTTTGGAATGATGACGAACCACGGTCTTAGTAGTCTTTTCAACGACTTCGTCGTATTCTACTTCTTCAGCCATCTCATCTAATTCTTCATCATCAAATAGCGATGTCTGGTTTTCGTTAACGGGTATTTTTTCCGTTTTTTTCCCGTACAGTAACTGTTTTAACTGCTCAATGATTTCCTTTTGCTCTTTAATTATCTGTTTAAGGTCATCATTTTCCTGAAGTAATTTTTCTTCGTTTGCCATGATTCGTCACCTCCTTTCCGATATATATTATTATACCGAGAACAGGGGACCATTAACAGCCAAAAACTCAATAAAAAGGCCCATGTGACGCGGGTTTAACCCGTCTCGGAGGTAACGGATTGATACCTTCCAATAATTGCCTAATTTGTTGCTTGGTTAACTGATGAGCATCGTTTCGATAACGTGGCCAACGAAGGCCACCATTCTCAAACCGTTTATACAACAGGATGAAACCTTCACCATCCCAATATAAACCTTTAAAACGGTCATTGCGATTGCCACAAAACAAGAACAATGAATCATCAAATAGTCCCAAACCGTAATTCTCTTGCACGACGATGGCTAAGCCATCGATCCCTTTACGAAGGTCTGTTTTCCCGCAAACAATGTAGACATGTTTTGGATCTTGCCAGTTAACCAACATGATTCAAAATCACTTCCATTAATTCACTCATTTGGTCTTTGCTAATCGTGTCAAAAATGGTGACGTTGACTCGTTTGACTGATAGTTTTGCTACCATTTGTGGCTTGGTTGGTTTGAAATCCTTTGGATTTCGTTCATGTAAATTCACCGGAATAATATCTTGCAATTGAAAAGGCACCTCCAACTGTTTTCTTCCAGTTTAGGAGGTGCCTACTGATTTTCATATACGTCTTGTTATGGAGTGCTTACTCTCCAAATCGTGACTTTGGTTGAAATTTTTTAAATTTGCTTGCACTTGCCGAACGCTCCTTTGGACCCTTTCTTGGCCATTAGTAGTCAAAGTCAGCCGCATAATTCGTCGATCAGTTTGATTTACTTGTGATTGAATTAAATTATCTTGAATCAATCGCCAAGTATTCCTGGAAATTAGTGTGCGCGTGACCGTGAATGCATCAGATAATTCACTAGCAGTAGCTTGCCCATGTTGTTCAAGATAGACTAATATTCCCCACTCACGCATTGAAAAGTCAGTTTTGGCCAGTCCTTGCACTAACATCTGGTATTCCTGATTCTGAATAGCTTGCAGGGTTGTTAAGCTATCAAACTGGTTCTTAGTTTGCCGATGATTTAGCATATAATATCATCCTATTCTTTGCGTTGCCGCTTAGTCATTCCGAAGAGTCCTAACAAACTACTCATGGCTAATAGTAATAAGCCACTCAGCGTCATGTGTTGTTGATCAGTTTCGCCAGTTTGAGGCAACCGTTGATTCACAAAATTAGTAGCCGCTGTTTGACCAGCCTGAACCGGCTTTGTTGGCGTCGTTGATTGACTTGGGTTAACCGGCTTTGCTGGCGTCGTTGGTTGACTTGGATTAACTGGTTTTGTTGGCGCATCCTTGGTATAAACCACCGTGAAGTCAAGATCACTAGCGTCACCACTCACAGTTTGTACCCCAATTTCAGCTTGATCTGACGTATAACCCTTAATAACTGGGCTAGTCACTGCCGCAAAGCTTTGATCTGCTGACCAAGACCCATAGGTCTTTTCACCTGTCACCGCATCAGTTGAGACTTCACGCGTAAATTCAACCGGCTTGGCCACATAATCATCATGAGCTGTCGTACCATCTTTGTAGACGTAATGGATAGTTTCATTAATCGTCTTGCTTTCGGTTGTAATAGTTGGCGCATTCTTAGCATAAACCACCGTGAAATCAAGATCACTAGAATTAGTGTAGACAGTTTGAACTGCAACGCTTGTCAAACCAGAGTTTGGGGCATCATTACTGATTACCTTATAGCCATCAACTTCTGGATTAACTACTTCTGCGAAATCGGTACTGTCTGCTTTTGTCCATCCAGCTTCTGTTGGCACACCATTATCATCCAGCGTTGCAGTCTTTGCTTTAGTTGAGTAATACGTTGTTGTTGTGTTATCAACTGGATTAGTTACTGTCACAAATGTAATTGGATCTGCCGTATATCCTATTGCTACTTCTTTACCATCTTGGTCAATATACTTAATGGTTTCACTAATTGTTTTGCTTGTTTGTGTGTACGCTGGTGCATAGACATAAATAACCGTCCCATTATCTCCAGCTTTTGTTAGAGTACCCGTCGCTGGCAAACTTTTTGCTCCAGTGGCAGTACCATCATCCATTCTTACAAACTTATAATTAGGAATTTCTAATTGTCCTGTAGTATAAGTACCATTAACATTAGCGCCATTTGGATAAGTAACCTCACCTTGAGCAATTTGATTACCTTTTGTATCAACATACTTAACATTAACTGTCGCTGCTTGCTTAAAATCAAAACTCATTATTTCAAATTGCTGTAAATTCTTAGCACCACCAGTTGATGCACTGACAATCATTGCCATTGCTTGATTAGAATTCGAGACAGTCGTAGTCCAAGTTAATATCTTACCGCTTGTTTGGGTATACTTGATTGTTAATGTTTTTGTATCTCTATCATAATCAACTGTAAAATCATGAAATTGGCCGTTTACGTCAGACTTACTTAACGCTTGGGAAGTTCCATCAACATCTTTAGCCCACCATCTTTGAACTTTTATTCCATCCTTAGTAGCAACTTCTTCATTTTCAGTATCAACAAATGTGCCATATGGAGCATTCATAGAATCCCCATTCCAACCAAAATCATTAGAGTTAGTTGAATCGATTTGGCTACCATCTTTATCAGACTGTGGAGCTTGATAACCATTTGACCATGTATCAAGCTTGAATCCCAGAGCATTTTGCAAGCCACCAATACCCAAGTTGCCACCAGCATTACCAATATCTGTGGTATTACCGTTATGAAAAGCAAAGCCAATACCGTCAGCTCCATTAGGATTGGATCCTAAATTAACCTTACCAGTTAAAGTAAAACTAGTATTCATATCAATTTTACTCTTGAGAGAGAAATTTCCAACTTTATTATATTCATCTGGTGTAATAGTCACAATACCAGTATTTTGATCATAAGTGGCTGATCCGTTTAATGAAAAGTAAGCAAGAAAATTATCCTTGGTTACATGCGTCAAGGCATCTGCATCGGTCGCCAAAACCTTACTTGTACGTAATTGTTGCAATAATGTGTTGTAAGATATCTTAGTTACAGTTTGGCGTGTTTTAGCACTAGTCGTATCAGCCTTCGCTGCACTGCTACTACTTGCACTAGTCGTTTCGGCCTTTACTGCACTACTACTACTTGCACTCGCCGTTTCAGCCTTCGCTGCACTACTGCTACTTGCACTGGTTGCATCGGCCTTCGTTGCACTGCTACTACTTGCACTGGTCGTTTCAGCCTTTACTGCACTACTGCTACTTGCACTGGTCGTTTCAGCCTTTACTGCACTACTACTACTTGCACTCGCCGTTTCAGCCTTTACTGCACTGCTACTGCTGGCACTGGTCGTTTCAGCCTTTACTGCACTACTGCTACTTGCACTGGTTGCATCAGCCTTTACTGCACTGCTACTGCTGGCATTGGTCGTATCAGCCTTCACTGCACTACTTGAGGTCCTGGTGGCTGCCACATCAGCTGACACTGGCCGACTGGTAACTAGCATCCCTAATCCCAGCGAAAATACTGAAATCCCCATAACAGCCCAATTCTTACCGCATTTATATAATTTATAATGTGTTTTAGTCTCTCCAAAGTAATTATGCCTTAACATAAAAAGCCTACCTTTCATACTATTTTAAATAAAATGTTATCATTAAAACCCCAGCTTATCAAGGTTATCCAACCATTTAAATTAGAACAGCAACTACTAATAATCTCTGATATCCCTTAAATTGGGCCTATCTTTCGCACGAAAGTATTTAAAATCATGCAAAAAACGCATAACTAAATTAAACAGCCCCAATAAACTGCATTAATAATAGAGAGTGTCAAGAATGTTGTGTAAAAAAGGAAACTTCGCCCGCATGAATTGGCAATTCTAAAACATCGAATCAAGCGTGTCGTGACAGTCCTTGAATCCCCGATGTGCT
>OMBN01001140.1_pt1 | contig 11599 bp, 9 predicted proteins | sample 1644891 | NCBI WGS metagenome assembly OMBN01 (sample SAMEA103958144, study PRJEB25191) | human gut metagenome | reverse complement strand
CTTTTTGTTTTGGCAGGGGCAGAAGGACTTGAACCCTCGGCACGCGGTTTTGGAGCGAAAAGCACGCTTTCAGTTAAGCCGCGTGTTAAAATACAGTCCCCCACAAAATCCGCATAAAGACAGCACTTTCAGGGTTTGAAAGTGCTGTTCGTTTTTGTCTTTATAGTTTTTGTTGAAAATTGATGCTTTTTTGATGCTCTTGAAAAATAAATAGTATTCAAAACTCAAATATAATGCACCTCACTATAAGAGGCAGTGACAAATAATAGTAAAACCCTTTCGGTATGAAATTTATAATTCTTCAGCCTTGAAAGTTGTTTTAGGCATTTTATCGATATTTTCAAGTGCCATATTTCACCTCTAAAAACTAAATTTTCTCTAAGATTTATGTGTTTATTATAACATTTTTTTGATTAGAATTCAACTTAATGATTAGTATATGCGCTCGCCTTATGTGTTAAATGAATTAGGAATAAACCTAAAAGCATTTTTATTTCAGCTCCCCAAAGTGACATCTTATTTGTCACTTTGAATTTTATTTTTTGACTCTTCAAGATCTAAAAAGTCGATAACACTATCGGATGATGAAATTTCTGCCGGAACTTCGGTATCTTCTTCATCGTCCTTGAACATCATATATTCGGCAGCACGACCGGCAAGTCGCCTTTTAATTTCATTATCGTTCATACAACTTCACCTCAAAAAATTAAACCAAACCTCTATACTTCTCAAAGAACTTTTGAAGTATATCTATAATTTTTTGCTTGAGTTCGGAGCGATTTTTACCAGCACTACCAAAGCGTGACACAGGCGGCATAATCTTGTCAATATCCGTTCCTGTTGTTTTGAGTACACCGTCACGGAAAGAGTTATCAATAAACTTGATTGTTTCTTCAGGCTTCAACCTCTGTTCTGTGATTATTGCATCAATATCCTGCTTTTTCTGTTCTTGAACAAATTTGCCCCAATCATCGGTAACATTTGTTTCAACATTGATTGTACTGATAAAGCCATCAATAAGTTCTTTCTTTGAACGAAGCTGAAGCGATGCACTGATAGCCTTATCAATAGATGCAAGTATCTCTTTATCTTTACAATTAGACTGATGATACTTTGCAACAAGCATAAGAATATAATCAATATTCACTTCAACTTGCTTTACAAGTTCCATTTCAAAAACAATATCATCTTTGATACTGTCTTTATCACCTTGAGGCTTTTTAAATTCTTGGTACAAGTCGTTGTATGTACCCGTATAATCCTGAAAATCAATCGGCTTCAAGATTTCATTACCCTTGAAATCGTCAAAAGACGAAAGAATATTACGAAGTCGAAGAATATTACCAAACAAAATGATAAAATCTTTTTTTGCTGTTTCGCCGATAATTTGCTCACCGAGAGGATATTTTTGCAAAAGTTCGGCAATGCGTTCTTCATAACCTTTTTGTCTTTTACCCTTATCGTCCTCGTAGCCGTAATAATAATCGTTATACGATTTCAAAAGTACAATACCATTTGCCTCTTTATCGCCAAAAAGAGCAATAGCATCATTTGTTTCCTGTTGCAAATCTCTAAAGCAAACAATGTTGCCGTATGCCTTAACGGAATTGAGTATTCTGTTTGTTCTTGAATATGCCTGAATCAAACCGTGTTGCTTTAAGTTTTTATCAACCCAAAGGGTGTTTAGTGTTGTTGCATCAAAGCCGGTAAGGAACATATTTACAACAATTAAAAGGTCAACTTCTCTGTTCTTTACACGGTCGGAAAGGTCTTTGTAATAATCTTGAAAGCCTTTTGACGAAGTGTCAAAATTGGTTTTGAATATCTTGTTATAATCATCAATGGCACTGTCAAGAAAATCACGGGATGACTTGTCAAGTGCTTCGGTATCAAAACTTTCATCGGCAAGAATGCCGTCCTCATAACTTTCTTCATTCGCAGCATAAGAGTAAATTGTAGCAACGGTTAAATCTTTATTTTTCTCTTCAAGTTGCTTTTTGAATTCAAGATAATACTTTTTAGCCATAGGAATCGAGCTGACAGCAAACATTGAGTTAAAGCCGTTTACTCTTTGACCTTTTAGGCTGTAATAAGCATTACGCATTGTTTTAGTATCAAAGTTATCAATAATGTAGCTTACAATGTTGGCAACTCTTTCGTGGCCTTCAAGCACTTCTTCGGTATTGATAGCGGCAACCTGCTTGTCGGTCATACCGTCTTTTTTCTTAACGGTGTTGATATAATCAATTCTAAAAGGCAAAACATTACCGTCATTGATAGCGTCAACAATAGTATATGTGTGCAACTTATCACCAAAAGCCTGCTCGGTAGTACGCAAATCAGGGTGAGAACCTGTGCCTGCATTAAGTGCAAAAATAGGTGTACCGGTAAAACCAAAAATATGATAATTCTTAAAATATTTTACTATTCTTGTGTGCATATCGCCGAATTGTGAACGGTGGCATTCATCAAAGATAAGCACAATATGCTTGTCATAAACTTCGTGGCCCTTGTTCTTTTGAATAAACACATCAAGCTTTTGAATAGTAGTTACAATAATGCTTGAAGTATCGTCCTCAAGTTGTTTTTGAAGAATGGCGGTGTTTTTATTGCTGTTTGCAGCACCTTTTTCAAATCGGTCGTATTCCTTGATTGTTTGGTAGTCAAGGTCTTTACGGTCAACTACAAAAAGCACCTTGTCAATATACGGCAATTTTGATGCAAGAAGCGCAGTCTTAAAAGAGGTTAAGGTCTTGCCCGAACCTGTGGTATGCCAAATATATCCGCCTGCTTTTATTGTGCCTGTTTGCTTGTAATTGGTTGAAACTTCAATACGATTCAGTATTTTTTCGGTTGCTACAATCTGATAAGGTCGCATAACAAGTAATAATTGTTCACTTGTAAATATGCAATATTTAGTAAGAATGTTAAGTATCGTATGCTTTGCGAAAAATGTTTTTGTAAAGTCAACAAGGTCGGCTATAACTCTGTTGTTGCCGTCTGCCCAAAATGAAGTAAACTCAAAGCTGTTGCTTGTCTTTTTACCCTTTGAGCGTTTGCCGTTTTGCTCTTTAATGTGAGCGTTACGGGTAGTGTTAGAGTAATATTTTGTATTCGTGCCGTTGGAAATAACAAACACCTGAACATACTCATACAGTCCGCAACCTGCCCAAAAGCTGTCCCTTTGGTATCTTTCGATTTGGTTAAACGCTTCCTTAATCGGAACGCCTCGCCTTTTAAGTTCAATATGTACCAAAGGCAAGCCGTTTACAAGAATTGTAACATCATAGCGAGTATCGTGTGCTCCGCCTTCTTCAACATATTGGTTGATAACCTGCAAGCTGTTGTTGTGAATATTCGCCTTATCAATCAAATAAATGTTTTTGGAAGAACCGTCATCACGGCGTAAAACTTGAATATGATCCTCTTGAATTTTTCTTGTTTTTTCAACAATACCTTCGTTTGAATTTGCAATTTTATTTTCAAAAAACTGCTTCCATTCCCTATCGCTGAAACTATAGTTGTTTAGTTTTTCAAGTTGATGTCGCAAATTATCAATAAGAGCAGACGGACTGTCAATCTTCAAATATTGATAGCCCTGCTCCGTAAGCATTTTTATAAAAGCGTTTTCAAGTGCAGCCTCGCTTTGATATGCATCCGAACGGGTTTGCTGTGGCTCATATTCAGTTACAACCGTGCTTTCGGCAGTCGACATTACAACATTGTATTCGCTCATGAACTTTACTTCCTCTCTACTTGTAAGTTGTCTTTTACCCAGTTCCATTTTGCTAACACTTCGCTATATTTATCTATTTGCTCTTTTATACTTGTGGTAATAGTATCGCAAATAGCTTTATTAGATTCATTAACTGTTTTAAAAGCTTGGTTACCTAAATAATCAATAATTAGTTTATCATCAACTTTTCTAATAAAAGTATTTACTTTAGGCAATATTCTTATCGAAACATTATCATAAGTCAATACATCATCACCTTTTTCAGTTTTATGCGACAAAATCGATATACATGGTGGCTTACCTTCATAATCGCCTTTAGTGTATGCATTTACTAAACCCTCGCCCCATACAATAGAATCATCAATATACATTTTTCCAATTGAGACAGAACCTCTCATTAATAGCTGATCCCTATATAAAGATAAAAATTGAAATCTACATAACGCAGTTATTAGTTTAACAAGTTTTTCTTCATTGTTGTTAGTCTCAACAGGCAATGCTAAAAGAATATTATCTGAAAATGTTCTTACCACACAATCATTTAAATGCATATCACATTTATCTTGCTTTATCATATCATACAGAAACTTAACGCACTCTAATATCTTTTCCGAATTATCAGAACGCATAGCATTTTTTGTTCCTAAAAAATCCACATAGGCAATTATATATATTTTTTCTTTAAAATCATGCATGATTTTTCTCCTTGAAAGATAAAAGTTTATCACGATAATATTCATACTGCTTTTGTCTTGCTTCGATTTCGGCAGGAAGTCCCTCGCTGATGTCGTTGCAAAGTTTATCAAATCTGTCGAGTATAGACACAATGCGCTCTTGTTCTTCAAGTGGCGGAACGGGAACAAGATAATTATTAAGCATAGGTCTTCTAACCGAAGTAACTGACGAATGAAACGAGTTCTTTTCAATATAATTTAAAAATGTAGCTTTCATATAATAGAAAAAATACTTAGGTAAAACATTTTCATCTGTAATATGAATTCTATACGCTCTTTGATGTAAAGCATATTTACCCTCAACAAAGTGAAATATTTTACCAACACCAACACCATCGCCTGAAGTAATAATTGCTGTTTCGTCAAATTCATAAGTATCTTTTCTTTTCACATCTTGCGAACGAACAAAAAAAGGATATTTTCCAACTTCAAGAGCCTCATTTGTATTACTACTTCCTGTCCCAATATCGGCAATATCACGTAATTTAAGCCACTTTATTGCTTTAATGCGTGTTAGCTCTCTCTCTCTCTACTTTAACAATTTGTGAACAAGCCTTATCGTCAAACGACAATAAAGTATCACGATAGTATTCATATTGCTTTTTGCGTGCCTCTATCTCGGCAGGCAAACCCTCTGACATATCGTTATTGAGTTTATCAAATCGGTCAAGAATTTTAATTATGTTTTTTTGCACATCAATGGGAGGCAGTGGTATTTGATATTCTCTCAACGCTTTTAATCCTAAATTCTTAATAGTCGAACCTGTTAAATTTTTTTCATAATAAGCGTTTGAACGATTTGTCTGTAATAGATAGTACAAATATTTTTTGAGTATTCTTTCATTTACATTAAAATACGCTACCGATTTACCTAAAATAATTGGTTCTCTATTGTACAATGCAATTTTACCAATGGTACCGTTGATAGACATAAGAATAGTAGCATCATCTAATTCTATTTTGTACCTTTCATATTGGCTAATATTAATTCTTTTAGTGTTTTCTGTAAATGTAATTCGTCCATTTTCTAAGTTATTTCCATTAATGAAATAATAGCTTCCATTATTATCATAAATAGGGGTAGAATGCAATCCATCTCCAATTTTACAAACATCTTTTAACTTTATATACTCAACATTTGAACAATCAATATCAGGGGTTTTCTTTGTTACATCTTCGTCGCTGAAATCTAAAAGATAATCTCTGTAAAAGGCATATTGTTTTTGCCTTGCTGTAAGCTCTGCTGTAAGCTCTGCTGTAAGCAAAGTGAAAGAGTCCAAAATATGGACTATTTCACTTTGTATAGAGAGAGGTGGCAACGGAATACCTATAGCGTTTATGCTTTTCAAACTTAAACTTGGTATGCCTGCACCATACTGACATTGCATAAAAGTCTTTTGGTGCATTTTTATAAAATGATATAAGTATGTATAATTCAAACATTCCTCACACTTTTCAACTACATAACAATGCGCTCCAGCCCAAAACGGTGTAGTCATAAAATTAACATATCCAGCAGACGCACCGCCTTGACTAATAGTAATTAAATTAGCATTAAAATTGTATTCATCCCAATATCCTGATGGATTAACACCACCGTTTACTACAGGATACAAACCGTTATCTTTTAGTTTATCCCTATTAAGCTGAGCTCCTTTTTTTATAGTGCAAACTTCGCCTACAGTTTTATACTCCACACCGTCAGGGCAAAGTTCGTTTATAAGTTCTTCTAATTTAGTCATCTTTATCTTCCTCAAAATTCTGTATTGGTATAAAAGTATCAACTCTTATTTTCCCAATAGCCCCTGCAATACAGAAATCCCACGGTAACAATTTGATTAGTTCAGGTATATTGCATACATTTATAACTTCAATGCCTTTGTCAAAAACATAAATAACATATTTGATATTTTCACAGTAAGTGTTTATGAAATTCAAAATATTTTTATCATGACATAAGCTATAATTTTCAATAATTATTGGTTTTCTTATATCCCCATAGCAAATATTTTCTTTTGATTCAGCAAAAATATTTTCACGCATTTCTATACAAGAATCTTGATATTCAATCATAAAAATGCCGATTTGCTTATTACCAGAGTATTTATTAGCACTTAAAATATGCGACTCCCATGATTTTCTAAATGAGTTTTCCAAATATTTATAACTATGATTTGGATATTTCATTGTAAAATAAATAGGAGAAAAATCTTTATTATCTATATTTGAATATAAGGTTTTCTTATTTTCATTTTGATACTTATTAAATTCTTCTAAATGTTTTGAACCTTTTCTTGTAACTTTCCCTGAAGTTATTTGAAAATGTTCTATAAAGCCGTTTTCAAAAACAAAATCGGGAAATGAACTACTTTGTGGATTTGCCTGTGCAGATTCCAAGCATTTTCTAAATTTGTCTATTTCAAATTTAAAAAAGCCATAATAATTTTCATGTTTCAAGTGAGATTTTACAAAGTCTAAGCATCTTTGTTCTTTTTCTCCTCGCATTTATCCTTCAATCTCCTTAATGATTTTATCAATCTCTGCACGGAGTGTGTTTTCTTTTGCCACTATCTCGGCAATTTGAGCATTGAGTTCGGTAATATCTATCTTTTCGGAAGTATCCTCTTGCTCAACATATGTTGAAACGGAAAGGTTATAATCTTCCTCGGCAATAGCGTCATTAGGGACAAGCTTTGAAAAGTATTCCGATTCGGTTCTTTCATAGCAGGTTGAAACGATTTTTTCGATATTCTCGTCGGTCAGCTTATTGTTATTTGTCACCTTAACAAACTCTTTTGATGCATCGATAAAAAGAGTGCTGTTTTCACTCTTTGACTTTTTAAGCACCATAATGCAGGTTGCTATTGAAGTGCCGTAAAAGAGATTATCGGGAAGTTGAATAATTGCATCAATAAAATTGTTATCAACAAGATATTTTCTGATTTTCTTTTCTGCACCACCACGGTACATAATTCCGGGAAAACAAACGATAGCGGCAGTACCGTTAGTTGCAAGCCAAGAAAGAGCGTGCATAACAAACGCAAGGTCAGCCTTCGACTTTGGCGCAAGCACACCGGCAGGAGAAAAACGAGGGTCATTTATAAGCACAGGGTTATCGTCACCCTCCCACTTAATGGAATAAGGCGGATTAGACACGATAGCTTCAAAAGGCTCATCATCCCAATGCTGTGGATTAATAAGCGTATCTTCGTTAGCAATATTAAATTTATCGTAATCAATATCGTGCAAAAACATATTGATACGGCAAAGGTTATATGTAGTTATATTGATTTCCTGACCGTAAAAACCTTGACGAACAGCGTCTTTGCCAAGGACTTTAGCAGCCTTGAGCAAAAGAGAACCTGAACCGCAAGCAGGGTCATAAACCTTATTAACCTCGGTTTTGCCTGCAACTGCAATACGGGTAAGAAGTTCGCTGACCTCTTGAGGAGTAAAGTATTCACCACCGCTTTTACCGGCATTAGAGGCATACATACCCATAAGGAACTCGTAAGCGTCACCAAATGCGTCAATAGTATTATCCTGATAATCGCCAAGTTGCAAATCACCAACACCGTTAATGATTTTAACAAGCCTTTCATTACGCTTGATGACAGTACCGCCGAGTTTATTGCTATTTACATCAATATCATCAAACAAGCCTGCAAAATCATCTTCACTGTCAGCACCCTGCGCAGATTCCTCGATATGGCGGAACACTTTTTCAAGCGTTTCGTTAAGGTTATCATCATTAGGTGCTTTCTTTCTGATATTGCAAAAAAGCTCCGATGGTTTGATGAAAAAGCCTTTTTCATTTACGAGGTCTTCCCTTGCAAACTCAGCTTCTTCATCCGACAAAGCGATATAATCAAAATCGGTATTGCCTGCAGCGTGCTCGCCTTTATTGATATAGTTCGTAAGATTTTCGCTTATATAGCGATAGAACATAAATCCCAACACATAAGACTTGAAATCCCATCCGTCAACAGAGCCACGCAAGTCATCTGCGATTGCCCATATAGCACGGTGAAGCTCGTCACGCTCTTGTTCCTTTTTAGTGTCCATTTTCATTCTCCTGATTGCATATTAATATAAACTAAATATACCATATTTACAGAACAAATACAAACTTTTTTGTTAATTGTACAAATAATGGTACAGGTAATGAATTCTCATCTATAAAAACGGTGAGGATTTTTGTTTTTATAAAATAATTTGTAAAATTTCTTTCAAAACACATCAACAAAACCGAGTTTTTTCTCCGTATTATAGGGGGTATTTTTTTGCTATCATAAAATCAAATGTAAACAAGGTGTAAAGAATTTTAAAAAACACCCGAACAAAATGGAAATTTTTCTCCGTATAGTAGAGGGACTTTTTTCGTAGGTGAAAATTTTTTCAAATTTCATTTCATTTTTTCTTTTTGAAAAAGTACTTCTCGAATAATACGAAAGGAGGCAGCACAATGAAAGAAAGCTACAAAAGTTTTGATGAGTTACCGATGATGTTATCGGTGTCGCAGGTTGCAAAGGTGCTTGGAATATCTCGCACAAGGTCGTACGAGCTTGTCAATGAAAAAGGTTTTCCAAAAATAAAAATCGGCACAAGAATTGTTGTACCGAAAGATGAATTCAAGTTGTGGATTCAAAAACAAATTAAGAAAGGATAAAAATTATGTACGCAAATAAAAATTACAAAACCGACGGCAAGGTTTACTATATGCCGAACAAAATCTTTGATGAAAACTTTTCGCCGCACGAATTTATGATTTACTGTTTTCTTGTTTCGGTTGGCGACATCAAAGGTGTAAGTTTTTGGTCTGTTCCGAAGATAGCAAAGAAGTGTAATATGTGTCCGACCACTTGCAGAAACACGCTCAAGTCGCTCGAAGAAAAAGGTTACATAGATATTACTCAAAGATTTTTTGAAAACGCACAGCAAAGTAATATCTACACAGTTCATCAAATATAGTGTACCCCACTGTAAGAGCTGATGACAAATAATCTAAAAGCTTAAAATTGAAAAAACAGCGGTTTTTCTTTTGAGTTTTTTGAATTGATTTTTAATTCGGTTTTGGATGAAATCTCGGCTCTTTTGAGTGGGTTTTTGAGCGAATTTCAAGCCGTCGATTTTAAAGCAGGATAAAGGGGTATGATTTTCGGGCGTTAAAATGCCCGAAAACGCCGTCCGGCAAAGCCTGTCGGCTTTTCGAATCGTAATACTTTTGCGTATGATTCCAAATTCGTATGCAGTTGAGCGTGTTTTTCGCAGAATATCAAGGTATTTGCGTATTCACTCAAGCGTTGCCGTATGATAAATCTATTTATGAAAAATCAGGCAACGCTGTGAGCGAAAATTGACGATTTCTCTCTGAAATAGAGTAACTGTCGGACTAAAACTAAAAACGGCTTGTGGGCGATTTGTGGCGGCTTTTTGAAGCTAAAACAACAAAAGCAAACACACAATCTTTGGTCTGGATATTGAAAAATGTTTGTGATATTGTGTGTGCGAAAGGAGTGATAAAATGCAAAAACAACTGCTGACAAACGGCAACGCATTCAAACGAACAGATGGCAGATGGGGTGGCGTGGTTTGGTACAAAGATGAGAAAGGCGAACGAAAACGCAAGAGCTTTTCCGGCACGACCAAAGCCGAAGTCAACAAGAAAATGACGGACTACATAACCAAGTTTGAAGAAGAAATCATTGATGCCATTGAGGGTAACAAGACTGTAAAAGACAGCCTGCTTAATTACCTGCAAGTGTTTAAGTACCCGAATGTTGAGCGAGTAACCTATGACCGTAACGAACAGATATACAAAAATCAAATCGTTCCTTACATGGGCAAACTCATTGTATCTAACACAACAGGCGCAGATATTAAGAGGCTGATTAGCACGCTGACCGAAAAGGGATATTCATTCTCAACCGTCAAGCAAACATACAATCTGCTCAATGAATACTTCGATTATCTTATGCGTGAAGAGTTCATAAAAAAGAATCCAATGAACGCTGTGCCGACGATAAAAAAGTCAAATTATCTTGCAAAGCAAAACAAAGAAGTGCTTCCCGTATGCGAAACGATAACCGTATTTACCGAAGAGGAAATTGAAAAATTCAAAGAGGAAGCATACAAGAAGTACCCTTCAGGCAAACCGAAACACAATCAAGCATCAGCATATATTCTTATGCTGAACACAGGGTTGAGAACCGCAGAAGCGTTAGGTTTAATCAACAGCGACATAGGCCTTGAAAAGAAAGTGATGCACATTCAAAGAGGTGTTAAAGAAGCGCAAAAGCGTGACGGAACAGAGCGAAAAAGCGGACGAGAAATTATTGTAGGCAAGCTGAAAACCGCTTCAAGCAAGCGTATCGTACCCTTAAACGAAACAGCAATACAAGCGATTATTGAATTGCGTAACGAGCGATATTTCGGTGAGGATACACCATTGATACCTGATGCAGACGGCAACTTTACAAGACCGTTGAACTTGCGAAAACGGTTTTATTCCATACTCGATGCGGCAGGAATCGAGAAAAAAGGCTTACACAGCCTACGCCACACCTTCGCAACAAAACTTGTAACAGGAGTGCGAGCTGAGGACGGAACGGTAAAAGCATTAACTCCGAGGCAGGTGGCAGACTTACTCGGACACACAACTTCGGAGATAACTGAAATGTATTATGTCAAACGAAACACAGATATGCTAATGGGTGTTACAAACGGATTTGAATTGTGATTGATGCTTTTTTGATGATGTACCAAACGGATTGGGTGGATTGTGTGGCACAAAGTGAACAAAAAACGGTGTGAAAATGAAAAAGCGGCGTGCGGAAAAGACCGTGCGCCGTAATTTTATCTATATGGGAAAAGCAAGCAAAATCGCTGTAAAACAGCGTAAATAAAGGAAAAAAGCACCGAAAATTCGGTGCTTTTTTTGGCAGGGGCTTTATAATCAACTCAATGCGTAAACAGTCCACCGGACTGTTTACTGTCAAAAGTGCAAGCACTTTTGAATTTCGTAGTTCAAGTCCTTCTGCTTTAACAACAAAATAAAAAGACACCCGCAGGTGTCTTTTTGTTTTGGCAGGGGCAGAAGGACTTGAACCCTCGGCACGCGGTTTTGGAG
>OMBN01001138.1_pt1 | contig 11624 bp, 9 predicted proteins | sample 1644891 | NCBI WGS metagenome assembly OMBN01 (sample SAMEA103958144, study PRJEB25191) | human gut metagenome | reverse complement strand
ATTTTCGACAAAAAGCAAAGAAAAATCGGGAGATTTCCCCAAATATGGAAAATTATTTTTTATGCCCATTTACCAAAAAACGCCGAATTTCTTCGGCGTCTTTTTTGTTTTATTGTTATGGATTAAACACCTGTGCCTGTGTTTGAAAGGTCATAGAATTTAAGATTAATCTGGAAGTCCTGACCTGCATTAGCATTCCAACAAGCCTCATCTTCTCCCTCAAGCCATACACGAATGTAATACTTAACAGCGTCACCATAACCTGTACCCGTTGATTTTGTTACAGTAGCAACCTGTGTTGCATTAGCAGCATTAGTAACCTTTCCGTCAGTAGCTTTAACCTCTGTTGCAACAGAAACATCACCATATGAAGCAGTCAAAGTTGCTGCCGCAGTCGAAACAGCCTTACCGTCTGTGTAGTAATTTGTAGTAGCATTTCCCTCTGCACCAAGGAACACACTCTGTGCCGCCTTAGTGTCAGGGAGTATTGCAACACGAGCAGCCTTGTAAAGTTCTGTAATTGTATCACTATCACTACCCTGTTTAACTTCAACGTCAAGACCAAGGTTTACATCACTAGTGCTTGTTGTTCTAAACCAAACCGGAATGTCAAGATAATATCCTGAGCCGTCCTTATCAGCAGCTGTGACAACATCACCTTTTTCAGCAGATTTGCCATCATCCTTAAATTCCCAGCCAGCAGCAGTAGTTGCCTTGTTGAAAGGATTATCAACATCAGAAACTTTCTTACCATTCTCTGTAGCCTTTACTGTATAGAACATATCAGAACCATTAACAGAAGATGCAGGAATAAGCTTACCAAAATCTTTATATACAGAACCCGTAGCAGCAGTGTGTGACCAAAGTGTTTCATCAGTACCAGGTGCAGTTGCCTCTTGTCCAGCAGTCAGCGTGTTGCCAGTTGTAGCTTTACCAAGTGAAATTTCAATTGTCTGTGGAGTTGTAGCAGTAAGCTTAATGCCTGTTACTTCAACTTCTCTGCTCATAGTAAACCAAGCGTAAGTAGCAGTAGAAAGCATTACAGCGGAAGTTGTGAGCATTGCAACTGCAGGTATAAGTTTCTTCTTAGCAGAAGTATTCTTCTTTTCATTAGTTTTCATATCTCTTCGTCCTTTTCATAATAATTTGTCGGTTTATACTGTCCGATACAGAGGGCGCTCGTTATAGCCGATTTGCGGTAACATGACCGCCAAGCACCTTTTGTTTATGTCAATATTACACTAAATTCGACCCGCTTTGTCAATAAGCTACCAGCTTAGTATACATTATATTTATCTTAATACTTATTAATATGACAGACACATTTTGCTATTTTTCGACATGATCATACTATGTCATAACAGCAGAAAGCACGAAATAACGACATTTGTTATTCCGTGCTTTTTAAACCGATTATTCAATAAATTTTTTTTGTTAAACTTCAAACGTTTTTGTACATATTAAGTTTATATATGTACATAAAAGTTATAATGCGTAAAGTTTACAAAATATTTATATTCATTCTGCGCTGTCGAGCATTTTAACAGCCTTCATCATGATAGCACATTCAAGACGCTTCTTCTGTATCTGACATGACAGCTTATGCGCATTGTGGATATCACCTGCGTAAATGTAGTTGTTTGCATTGCAACCGCCACTGCAATAGAACTTTGCCCAGCACTTTTTGCACTCAGGCTTGTTGTAAACGTGTGCGTGAGCAAACATATCTTTCATTTCCTCGTTAAATGTGCCGTCATAGAGATTGCCCATTTTGAACTCGGTGATACCAACGAACTGATGACATGGGTAAATATCGCCGTCAGGAGTAACAGAAACATACTCGTTTCCGCTTCCACAGCCCCTAAGTCTCTTTATCGCACAAGGACCCTGATCAAGGTCTATCATAAAATGGAAGAAGTTTATGAACTTGCCCTCGTCCCTTATCTTCTGTATCTTCTCAGAAAGTATCTCATACTCCTTGAAGATCCTCGGCAGGTCAGCTTCTGTTATAGCATAAGGCTCGCTAGGGTCTGCCATAACAGGCTCAACAGATATCTGATCGAATCCAAGGTCATAAAGGTGCATTACATCATTTGAGAAGTCAAGATTATACTTTGTGTAAGTGCCTCTTACATACCAATCCTTGTTCTTAGGACGTTTCTCAACAAGCTTCTTAAAGTTAGGGATAATCCTGTCATAGCTTCCTGAACCGTCAACACGCACTCTCATTCTGTCATTGACTTCTTTTCTTCCGTCGATAGACAGAACAACGTTGTACATTTCCTTGTTGATGAAGTCTATCATCTCGTCAGTGAGGTGTACACCATTTGTGGTAACAGTAAATCTGAACTTTTTATTGTGAGGCTCCTCCTGTGAACGTGCATACTCAACAAGCTTTTCTACCGTACCGAAATTCAGTGACGGCTCACCGCCGAAGAAGTCCACCTCAAGAAATTTTCTGTCTCCTGAACGCTCTATAAGAAAATCTATAGCACGCTTGCCTGTTTCATAATCCATGAGCATTCTGCCCTGACCGAAATCGCCTGTTGAAGCAAAACAATATTTACATCTCAGGTTACAGTCGTGAGCGATATGCAGACACATCGCCTTGATAGGTGAAGCCACAGCAGACAGGGCATACTTCTCGTAATCGTCCTCGCTGAACAATATCTTGTCATTGTAAAGAGAAACTATCTCCTCATAACAATCCTCGATATCCTTGCTGTCATACATCTTTGACAGCTTTCTTACAACGTCCTCAGGACATTTCTCCTCAAAAGGCGGCTCAACATTGTCTAACAAATCATATGTCAGATCGTCTATAATATGTACTCCGCCACTGTTCACGTCAAGCAGTGCATTAAAGCCGCCAAGCTTAAACTTGTGTATCATTTAAAAATCACCTTTCGCATTTATATTCATATACAAATTTATACAAAAATAAAGGGACATAAAAATGTCCCTTTAGCAAGGCGTGTGTACGCTCGCACGCCTCAGAAAGATCGGAATATTAAGCCTCTCTCTCGCACTTCTGGTTAGCAACTGTGCAGGAGGTCTTGCAAGCTGACTGACATGATGCCTGACACTTGCCGCAGCCACCCTTAGCAGCAGTCTTCTTGAGATTAGCCTTATTGATCGTCTTGATATGTTTCATAGGATTTTACCTCCAATAATTGATTTACACTAATTATACCACATATCTCACTATGTTTTATGAACGAATAGTTAATGCAGTATAAATATTTATCCTTATCAAAAACGGCTGCTTTTAGAATTTACCCCTACAACTCCGCCTACGCCTGCACACACAAGGGTAAGCACAAGCTTTGCAGGCACGGAAAAGCTTTCAGCAGCTTTTGAAAACAGTGCACTGAGAATGACAATGATAAGAAAAATGAACACTCCGCACAGCACACCTGACAGCAGACCGTTTCTACGTTGCCTTTTTCCGCAGACATATCCCCCTGCATACGCCCCGATACCAAGTGCCGCTGTTGACATCACCGACAGCATAAGATCGGTGGCATCTATCTTAGTGATAACATACGCAAAAGCAAGCACAGCAACAAATATCGCACCGCACCCCACGCAGGCAGACAACGCCGTTGATGACAGCACAGACAGCTTTCTGCCCCCAAAAAACCTGTTATTTTTCATATCCGCACCCCCGCATACAAAATTCCCTAGGAAAATTATATTCAAAGCCACAGACAATAAGAACACAAAAAGGGACGGATAAAACTACCCGTCCCTTAAAAGCGATATTTACTTTGCGTCACCGTCATGAATTGTTTCATTCTTAGCGATAGCCCACTTTTTAACACGGATCTTGCTTCTGTCTCCGCCTGTTTCGATAACAACAGTGTCGTCCTTGATAGAGAACACGATACCAACGATTCCGCCGTTTGTAACGACCTCGTCACCTATCTCAAGGTTATCTCTCATCTCAGCGTCTTTCTTATCCTGCTTTTTCTGCGGACGGATAATAAAGAAATAGAAGAACACGATTATGAGTACCAGTGGGATAAAAGTCATGGCAAGTGATGCAGGTGAACTCTGCTCAGCTGCCAAAACTGAAATAATTGCTGACAAATTCATCAAAAGACCTCCAAATCTAATAATACTATATTATTATATCAGATATTTGCACAAACTTCAAGCCTTTTAACAAATAATTTTCATTTACAAGAAATTATTTCTTGTTCTTGATATACTCGTCGATAGCAGCGGCAGCCTTTTTGCCTGCACCCATAGCGAGGATAACAGTAGCAGCGCCTGTAACAGCGTCACCGCCTGCGTAAACGCCTTCCTTAGTTGTTGACTCGTTCTCGTCAACGATAAGGCAGCCGTGATCGTTTGTTTCAAGACCAGGAGTTGTACTTCTGATAAGTGGGTTAGGTGAAGTACCAAGTGACATGATAAGTGGGTTAGGTGATGTACCGATAGACATGATAGCTGTATCAACGTCAAGAATGAAGTTTGAACCCTCGATAGGGATAGGACGTCTTCTGCCGCTTGCGTCAGGCTCGCCCAGCTCCATTTTGATGCACTCCATGCCGTTTACATGACCGTTCTCGTCGCCAACTATCTTAACTGGGTTGTTAAGAACGAGGAACTCGATGCCCTCTTCCTGAGCGTGATGAACTTCTTCCTTTCTTGCAGGAAGCTCGTCCATTGAACGTCTGTATACGATATAAACGTGCTCAGCACCAAGTCTCATTGCAGAACGAGCAGCGTCCATAGCAACGTTACCGCCACCTACTACAGCTACGTTCTTAGACTTCATGATAGGAGTCTCATAATCGTCCTTGTATGCCTTCATAAGGTTGATTCTTGTAAGGTACTCGTTAGCAGAGTAAACGCCTACAAGACCTTCGCCCTCGATACCCATGAATCTTGGAAGACCTGCGCCTGAGCCTACGAATACAGCCTCATAGCCCATGCCCATAAGCTCGTCGATAGAAAGAACTCTGCCGATAACCATGTTTGTCATGATATGTACGCCCATGTTTGTCAGATTGTCTATCTCGTGCTGAACGATAGCCTTTGGAAGTCTGAACTCAGGGATACCATACATAAGAACGCCGCCTGCTGTATGGAATGCCTCATAGATAGTTACGTCATAACCAAGCTTAGCAAGGTCGCCTGCAACTGTAAGGCTTGAAGGACCACCGCCGACAACAGCTACCTTATGACCGTTTGGCTCAGCCTTTTCAACTGCAACTGCCTTGTCCATCATATAGTCTGCACAGAATCTCTCAAGTCTGCCTATACCAACAGGCTCACCCTTGATACCTCTTACGCACTTGCCCTCACACTGATGCTCCTGTGGACATACACGTCCGCAAACAGCCGGCAGAGCATTTGTTGTTTTGATGATAGCATAAGCTTCTTCAAACTTGCCCTCTGCTACCTTTGCGATAAACTCAGGAATCCTAACGCTTACAGGACATCCTGTCATACAAGGCTTGTGCTTGCAGTTAAGACATCTCTGAGCTTCTTCTATAGCCTGCTCAGGGGTGTAACCCAAAGTAACTTCCTTGAAGTTTCTAGCTCTTACCTTTGGCTCCTGCTCTGCGATAGGAGTCTTTGTCAAACTCATATTAGCCATTATCTTACACCTCCAGTAAGTCTGCACAAGTGAGCCTTTTCCTGCTCCTTATAAGTTGAGTTTCTTCTCATAAGCTCGTCGAAATCTACCTTCTGACCGTCAAAGTCAGGACCGTCAACGCAAGCATACTTGATCTTGCCGTCAACAGTTACACGACATCCGCCGCACATTCCTGTGCCGTCGATCATGATAGGGTTGAGTGAAACGAGAGTCTTGATATCATAAGGCTTTGTTACCTTGCAAACGAACTTCATCATTGGAACTGGTCCGATAGCGATAACCTCGTCAAACTTAGCACCACCGTCAATAAGCTCCTGAAGCTTGTTTGTAACAAATCCGTGATAGCCGTATGAACCGTCGTCTGTACAGATATGAAGATGTGAAGAAGCCTTGCCCATTTCGTCCTCGAGGATAACGATATCCTTGCTTCTGAAGCCTGCGATAAGATCAACTTCAACGCCCATGTTATGGAGCTTCTTAGCCTGTGGATAAGCGATAGCACAACCAACGCCTCCGCCTACTACTGCAACTCTCTTGATACCCTCGTCATACTCTGTAGCAACGCCGAGAGGACCAACAACGTCATGGATATAGTCGCCCTCATTAAGTCTTGCAAGCTCAGTTGTAGATGCACCTACTACCTGGAAAATAATTGTGATCGTGCCCTTTTCTCTATCATAGTCAGCGATAGTAAGCGGAACACGCTCGCCCTTCTCATCAACTCTGTAGATGATGAACTGACCAGCCTCAGCCTTAGCGGCAATGTAAGGTGCGTCGATCTCCATAAGAACAACAGCGTCGTTGAGCTGTCTTATTGTTACGATTTTGTACACTAAAATCCCTCCCTGAATAATTAGCAAAATAATATTGTTTTAGGCAAATAATACAAAAACATTTTCTATTATCGCCTTACAGCATATAACATTATACTATATTTAAAAAGAAATTTCAATAGTTTTTTGTTTACTTCCATAAATTTTATAATAATATATCACAATTTGTTTACATTTAACATACCATAATTTATATATCACATATCATTTTACAGATGTATCAAGTTTATCAAAAGCAATTTCGATATACTCCTGCTCCTGAACACCTCTATCACTGCCACCAAACAAGCTTGCATAGCCGTAGACCGCCGCTCCTGCGTAGTTATAACTAACTACAGCGTCATTTATCTGCCTGCCGATAATGCCGATATTTTCAGAAAATTCACTCTCGCTGTCTATCTTATATACTCCCAGACCTGCCACCAGCGTAACATCAGTTGTGCAGATATCAGCCCACTGCTGTAGGGTGTCCTCATAAGGCTTGACAGAATTTTCATAACCGAAGTATATCTGCGGACAAATGTAGTCTATATACCCCTCCTCACTACACCACTTTTTCACATCAGCGTACATATACTCATAGTTATTTTCCATATTTCCCTGAGGTGAAACTCCCACGAGGATATCCTTATCCACTGCTTTTACCGCACTGTATATCTCCCCCACCATAAGGGAGATATTGTTCAGCCGCCACTGTGAAAGATCATCAAACTCCGTCTGGGCAGAAAAGCACTGTGCGTCAAAGTCCTCAGCCGTTGTGGGATAAAAATAATCGTCGAAGTGCAAGCCGTCAATATCATAATTTTCTGCAAGCTCCGCTGCACCCTCTGCTATAAGCTGTCTTACCTCATCATAAGCAGGATCGAGCCACAAATGGCTGTCGTCATCAACCTGTTCCAGGTAGCCGTCGCCCTCGTCATACCACTTTTTCAGAAGAAAGCTATCGTCATAATTCTGAAAACACTCCTCATTCTCACACCTGAGAGGGTTTATCCATGCGTGAAAAGACAGTCCCTTGTCATGTGCGGTCTGTATCATGACTTCAAGTGGGTCAAAGCCGCCCTGCTCCCCTGCCATGCCTGTTATATATCTTGATGCAGGATAAAGTTCCGAGTCATATATAGCGTCCCCGAAAGGTCTGACGTGAACATACAGCGTATTACAACCTATGCTCAAAGCATTTTCACACGCCTGAGAAAAGTTCTCACGAAACTCCTCGGCACTTTTCCCGGTGAGCATATCAGCAAGGTCAATATAGGATATCCATATAGCTTTCTGCACAGTATAATTAAGCTTGTGTGACGTTTCCGCATCAGTGTAGTTTTTCTCTCCGCACACAGGTATCACCGATGCTTTTTCCATAGTCACAAGCCTGTCCCTCTGAGAATTTACCTCACCTCCGCAGGAGCAAAGGGTCACAAAGCACATAAGTAAAGTAAGAATTTTTTTCAAGAATATCAGTCCTCCGAATCAGTATCATTGAATTATACTATTCTTATTGGACAAATATTCTGCTTTTATACAGCCCCGACGTACCTCAGGTCGCCCATACAAAAAAGAACGGACAGTATACCCGTCCGTTCTTGTGTCAGCATATTCCAGACTATGGAAGAAGTCTGTTGATATCTCTTGGGAACAGTGATGTTTCCCTGATGTTGTTCTTGTTAAGAAGCTTCATGAGAAGTCTTTCAAGACCGATACCAAGTCCACCGTGAGGTGGCAGACCATACTTGTGAGCCTCAAGATAGTTCTTGAAATCATCAGGGTCAAGTCCCTGAGCCTTCATCTTCTCTACCTGCTCGTTATAATCGTGTATTCTCTGACCGCCCGAAGTAATTTCAAGTCCTCTGAACAACAGATCAAACTTGTATGCTTCTCTTGGGTCTTCTCTGGAGTTCATTGCATAGAACGGAGGCTTCGATGATGGGAAGTGTGTAACAAAGATAAAGTCTGAATCGTACTTTTCCTTGGCATACTTGCCGAGGTTTACCTCGTCCTCCGGGTCAAGGTCGAACTTCTTGCCGCTTCCCTCGCCGCCTCTCAGCAGTTCGATAGCGTCAGCGAACTTGATAGACGGAACTTCCTTTATCTCAGGAACATCAGCGTCAAGTATCTTCAACTCGTTCTGATAGTTCTCCTTGATATACTCGAAAATGGACTTGAGCATTGCGATCTCCATTTTCATAACGTCATACATACTGTCGATATAGCCCATTTCAAAATCAAGACCGATATACTCGTTGATATGACGTGAAGTAGCGTGCTTTTCAGCTCTGTAAACAGGTGCTATCTCATAAACTCTGTCAAAGAATGCCACAGCCATTTGCTTATAGAACTGCGGTGACTGGTTAAGGAACGCAGACTTGCCGAAATAGTCAAGGCGGAAAATGTTAGCGCCGCCCTCAGCACCCTGAGCAACAATCTTTGGCGAGTGTATCTCAGTGAAGTTGTTTGCCTGCATGAACTTGTGCATACCCTGAACAAGACCCTCCTGGAGCTTGAATATAGCTCTCTCATAAGGGTTTCTCAGCGATGCGGCACGGTTGTCAAGATTTACTTCTATTGTGCAGTTAAGTCTGCCCTGTGATATCTTCAAAGGCAGTTCAGCGGCGTTTGTGGAGATAAGCTTGATAGAATTAAGCTCTATTTCAAGACCATTGAAATCCTTAGGGTTTTCCTTGACGATACCCTTTACGTTTACAAAGAAGCCCTCTCTCAGACCCTCTATAGAATCCTTGCAGTTGTCGGCAGAGTAAACTGTCTGTATAACATCTCTTGAGGTTCTTACAACGATAAACGCAATGCTGCCCATGTTCTTTATTCTATGAACACAGCCTGAGAACTCAACTTCCTTGCCCATGTTAGCCTTAGCGTCAGCAAGCATAAACTCTTTCTTGACGTCAGCCGTATCTATCATAAGCATTTTGCCGTCATTTTCAGGTACATACTTATCAGCGTTCTCATACTTCGTGAGCTTTGAAGTGTCGATAACGTTGTCCTTTACGTCCTCTTTCTTCTCTGCGTCAGAAGCAACGCTTGCAGCGGCAGCTTTCAGCTTGCTTTCAAGAATTTCCTTGATTATCTTAGGTGTAGCAACGCCCTTGAGAGCCTTTGTACACTGACCCATGATAAAGCCGAATACCTTTGTTTCACCGTTCTTATACTGCTCTACCTGTGCGGCATTTGCAGCGAGTATCTCGTCAACGCCTGCCTCAACCTTTGCAGTATCTACAGTGATTATCATACCCTTGCTCTTTGCAATGTCCATAGGCTTGCCGCCCTCTTCTACCATTGCTCTGAACACGGTCTTAGCGTCGTTCTTTGATACCTTCTCTGTATCAGCCATTTCAACAAGCTCAGCGAACTCCTCAGGTGTGAAGCTGATATTGTTTATATCTATCTCGCCCAGATTTACTCTTCTCATAAACTCGCCGAGAATGAACACAGCCACGCTCTTAGGATTGTTATATCTCTTAAGTGCATTCTCAAAGAAATCTGAGATTATCTTTGTTTGGATAAGCGTTTTTGCGTCTATCTCAGAAATACCGTATTCCTCAGTGTATCTCTTGAATCTGCTGCTTGGCATTTCAGGCAGCTTAGCCTTTATCTCATCAAGCTGAGCGTCTGTAAGGTTTACCTGAAGAATATCAGGCTCTGGGAAATAACGATAATCGTTAGCGTTTTCCTTTGTACGCATTGAAGTTGTCTTATCTCTGTTTGCGTTGTAACGTCTTGTTTCCTGAACGACCTTTTTGCCTGCTTCAAGAAGAAGCGCCTGTCTTTTTTCCTCATACTTGATAGCTCTGCCAACAGACTTGATAGAGTTGATGTTCTTTATCTCCGCACGAGTGCCGAACTCAGTAGCGTCAGGACGCATAAGAGAGATATTAACGTCACATCTCAGTGAGCCCTGCTCCATTTTACAGTCGCAAACGCCTGCATACTGTAAAAGCAGAGATATCTGCTCAACGAAAGCCATTGCTTCTTCTGCTGAAGCTATATCAGGCTCAGTAACTATCTCGATAAGCGGGATACCGCATCTGTTATAGTCAGCCATTGAGATTCCGTTGAAAGCGTCATGAACGAGCTTACCGGCGTCTTCCTCAAGGTGGATATGGTTTATTCTGATGTTCTTCTTCTGACCGTTCACCTCGATAGGCACATATCCAGGACCTACGATAGGTCTGTAAAGCTGTGATATCTGATATGCCTTTGGCAGGTCAGGATAGAAGTAGTTCTTTCTGTCGAATACTGAAAACTTATTGATGCCGCAGTTGAGCGCATATCCTGCCTTTACAGCATACTCTACAGCCTGCTGATTGATGATAGGCAGAGTACCAGGCATACCTGTACATACAGGACAGCATCTTGTATTTGGCGCACCTCCGAACTCAGCGGAGCAGTTACAAAAGATCTTAGTTTTGGTAAGCAGCTCGGCGTGGATCTCAAGGCCGATGACCGTTCTCCATTTTTCCATTTGTCTTACCTCCCTTAAAGCTTTGGCGCAACAGGCTTGAAGCCCTTTTCATATGCGTCGGCAGTCTTGATGATAGTTGCCTCGTCGAACTTTCTGCCTATAACAGACATACCGATAGGCATACCCTTGCTGTCATAGCCGCAAGGAGTTGATATTGCAGGCAGACCTGCAATATTTACTGTAACTGTGCATATATCAGCCTGATACATCTGAACAGGGTCGGAAGTCATCTCAGGGCTGTATGCAACAGCAGGAGTTGTCGGCGTAAGAATAACGTCGCACTTCTCGAATATATCGTTGTATTCTTTTCTTATAAGCTGTCTGAGAGCCATTGCTTTTCTATAATAAGCGTCATAATATCCGCTTGACAGGCAGTAGTTTCCAAGAAGTATTCTTCTCTTTACTTCCTCGCCGAAGCCCTCTGAACGTGACTTGATTATAAGCTCCTCATAGCTGTCGGCTGTGAGCGTTCTGTGACCATACTTGATACCGTCATATCTTGAGAGATTTGAGGAAGCCTCTGCAGAAGAAATCAGATAGTATGCAGGAACGGCATATTTAAGACTCGGCATACTGCATTCTATAAGTTCCGCACCCATTTGCTTATATGTTTCAGCAGCTTTCAGTACTTCGTCTGCAAATTGTTGCCCTAAGCGATGGGCAGTTTCGGCATCAACTTCTCCAGGTTTAAATGACTGGATCA
>OMBN01001125.1_pt1 | contig 11771 bp, 9 predicted proteins | sample 1644891 | NCBI WGS metagenome assembly OMBN01 (sample SAMEA103958144, study PRJEB25191) | human gut metagenome | reverse complement strand
CACGTTCGACAGTGCATCGATCAGTGCATTCTGTCCGCCGAGCAGTTCAAGCGTGGCGGTGGAGCAGCCTTCGCCAATGGCCTGGATCACATCGCCCACCACGGCCACGATCAGGTCGCTTTTACGTGCGTTTTCCACGGCTTCGCCAAGCAGTGCGCGATCAATCTTGGCGGAAACGCCGATCTTCGGGCGAGGCTGTCCATCCGGGTAGAACTCGCCTTCCGGATCGGGCACCAAATCCACGATGTTGGCACCGCGAGAGTACACGACCTCGCAACCTTCCGGAGCGAGCTGCTTGAAACCATCAAGCACGGTGGTGATCATTTCACGCGGGTGGCCGTCAGGCATCCAGTTGATCTGGCCGGAGCTGCCTGCCCAGTCGCCCAGCTGGGTCTGGGCGTCATCGGCGAGCGGGCCAACGACCGCGATACGCTTCGCACCGGCCACGTTGAACGGCAGTGAACCGTCGTTCTTCAGCAATGCCACGGCTTCGCGAGCCACTTCAAGGTTGAGCTGCTGATGCTCTTCGGAACCGATCACTGCATCGATACGCTTCTGGTCGGGCAAGCGTGGATCTTCGAACAGTCCAAGACGGAACTTCAGTGCGAGAATACGAGCCACGGCGGCATCGATCAACGATTCGTCAAGCAGACCGGTCTTCACGGCTTCGATCGCACCCTCGTAGAACTTTGGCGTGGTCATCACCAAGTCGTTGCCGGACTTGACCGCATCGGCAGCAGCCTGCACATAATCAGGCTTGACCTTCTGCTCCCACACGGAACGGCCGACGTTGTCCCAGTCGGTGATGAGCGTGCCCTGATAGTTCCAAGCGCCACGCAGTTTGTCGGAAAGCAGCCACTTGTTGAAGGTGACCGGCACACCTTCGATGGATTCGTAGCCGAGCATGAAGGTGCCACAGCCTTCCTTGGCTACGCGTTCGAATGGCGGCAGGAACCAAGATTCCAGCTTGCGGTAGCTCAGGTCGGCTTCGGAAGCGTCACGCCCTCCCTGTGTTTCGGAATAGCCTGCGAAATGCTTGGCGCATGCGAGAATCGCGTCTTTGGCGAGCGGCTCGCCCGCCTTGGCTCCACCTTGATAGCCCTTGACAATGGACGATGCCATTTCGCCAATCAAGTACGGATCTTCGCCAAAGGTTTCGCCCACACGGCCCCAACGGGTGTCTCGCGCGATGCACAGCACCGGGGAGAACGTCCAATGCACGCCGGTGGTTGACACTTCCTCGGCGGTGGCACGGCCCGCGGCCTGTACCTTTTCAGAATCCCACGTGGTTGCCATGCCTAGCTGTTCCGGAAAAATGGTGGCTCCCGGCCAGAAGGAATAGCCGTGAATGCAGTCGTCGCCGATCACCAGCGGAATGCCGAGACGGGTTTTGGCGTTCACCGTTTCCACGGCTTTCGGCAGATCGGACGGCGAGGTGTGCAGAATGGAACCAACATGCTTGTTGACGATCAGATCGTCCAAATCGCCGCTTCGCGCGTCAAGCTGCATCATCTGTCCGACTTTTTCCTCAAGAGTCATGCGACCAAGCAGATCGGCGATGCGTTCCTCAGTAGGAAGTTCCGGATTCCTATAGGGCAGATTTACAGTATTTTCAGTGGTTTCGGCCATGGATTGCTCACTTTCCTCATTGAAGCGATTTTCTTTAATTACCAATCGGTAGTTTAGTATATCATATACACATCCACAACTCGATATAACCCCGTCAACGCAAAAGGCGAGGGACCATCAGACCCTCGCCTTTTCGCACGCGCATGCAATGCCAATCTCAACAAGTATTTGAAATCAACGATATGCATCCCACAACGGGGATGGAAACAGCATGTTTTCCATCTGAGCCCACTCTTTGCATAAATCAACTTCAGGCTCGCGCAACCACCATAATTGCACACCATCCATGATTTCCATGGCTTTACGCACCACCGGTCGCATGCTCGACTTCCATGAACCCAATTGCGGAGGAATCAGCCAAGGATATTGCGAATAGTTCTCCCAAATATCGTCCATACGAGCAGTGAATTCATCATGCAACGGATGTTCAGGATTCAACGATTCCGCAGAAAGCACGGTAAACTTTGAAACAGACACCCCCAAGTACGCCAAAACCAAGCGCCACTATATGTGGACGCAGCAATGAACAATTCCCCTATGACAACTAGCATGGGGGGGACATTATTTGTAAAGCATAAAAGAAGGTCCATTCAAATGGAGAAGCCGAACGATATTAAAAGAGACTCCATATCAGTGAATTACTTTTTGAATACTGCTGCGTACAGCGGTCTCTTCTCCCTTCTTTCGGTTATTCTCACCGGCCAAGTTTCTGCGGCGTCATCGCTATATGTTGGGCTGGCGCTCGGAATTTTATCTCTTTTTTCTAGAGGCAGTACTGTTTTTATAGGTAGCCTGATTGAGCGTTTCTCAACGGTATCCCTCACCGAGACCGGTTTCGGATTCATGGTTTTTTCACTTTTGCTGCTACAACCGGCAATGGGTGGTTTTATCGGCTTCCTTTTTGCGGATTTGGCTTTGCTGGGACTCGGTCTTTCATTGGTTAATTTTGCCCTACGAGGGCATATCATCGCTACAGTAAAGGATAAAAAAATTCAGGCTTCTTTGTTTGCTTTAGTGACCATGGCAGCCAATCTTGGATCCGCGATTGGACCTCTGGGTTCGAATTACATATATAAGGCTTTCGGACAAACGCTCTTTATTGCAATCATCGTCGGACTCTATGCTTTTTCTGCTTTACTAGCTCCAATAGCGCTGACTCATCATGTCTTCATACGCAATGAGAAAAGCGGCGAGGAAAACACTTCCTCCATCGTGAAAACCATTACAGACTCGCTGAAAAGTCCCGGTACGGTTCTTGCCATCCTGGCGGTGTTCGTGGGCAGTATCATGAATGGTCAGCTTTTTGCCGGAATGGCATTGGAATTCCACTCGTTATCCGATAGTCCAGTCATAAGAGGATTGTTCTATTCCATTGATGCCATATCGGTCATAGCACTGCAAATGCCGGTAAGTAAGATCATCTCGCGCAATATGACCAAAGAACATAATGCCACCTCATTCATAGTCAAAAGCCTGGGGATTTATGGAATTTCCTTCGCACTATTCGCCTGCGGAGTCTCGTCGTACTGGTGGATATGCATCATTTCCTTGGTTGTGTTCTCCATTGCAGAATGCATCTATGCGCCATTAATCAATATTGCTCTGGTAGAGGCACAGCCAGATAAGCCTTTGGTGGACATTCTGAACTATCGGCTGATAATTGCAGCCATTGGTGAATCGGCAGGCTCATTCCTTGGCGGTTGGATCGTTCCGGCACTACGTCCTGCAGGATTGACGGCTTGGTATTGGTGTGCACTGGCGTTAGTGGGAATAATGCCTGCAGTCGTCACTAATCAAATTAGAAAACGTGGACAAAGAATCATTCGTCATTGAAAGAAAAAGTCTTGGTGAGTACACCGGAAGGGGAATGACATGAAAGTATTATTGCTGCAACAGCCCAAATCTTTCTCAAATTATCCTAAATGGATTGAGGAAATCCAAGAACGTTTCGATTGTTTAGAAGTTATGGTCTTCACCTCGAACGATCGAGCCGCACACCATAGTTGGCCGAGCTCCGTCCTCAAGGAAATCGAGGTTTCCGATTATTCCTCTGATAGCGCTACCGCAAAATTCTTTGATATTGTCAGGAAATTTAAACCAGATAGGATAGTTTCCAGCTCAGAGGAAGACGTACTGAGGGTTGCAGAGGCGAGAAGTTTATTTGGAATTCCCGGTTTACAGCATGAACTGGCGTTAAGCTGTCGAGATAAAGTCACGATGAAACAATCGGCCCTTGATGCCGGATTAAAGATTATTCCCTATACCACCTGCCAAGGCTTTGGAGATATTATTTCGGCGTTCGATCGTTGGGAGACGGTTGTTCTCAAACCTCGATGGGGCGCAGGGTCTGCAGGCATTACGATATTGCATTCGAAAGATGACCTGCCCGCTTTAGCTACCAAGCCGGAATTCATACGAAACGTGCATTCAAACCAGTATTACTTAGAGGAATATTGTTCCGGTTCCGTCTACCATGTGGATGTAGTCTATATCAATTCCGGTTCGATTCTGATCTCACCATCACGGTATCTTGTCCCGCCACTGGATTTCGAGAAACAAAACACCGGTTCCGTGATGTTGGATGAGAACGGTGCCGACTATTCCGAGCTGCTCCGACTGACAAAGCAATTAATTGCATCTTTCAACGATCAGACGATTCCGAATGTGATGCATATCGAATTCTATAAGAATGAAACCGGTGATTTCGTATTCGGGGAAATGGCGGCACGCAGAGGAGGCGGTCTCATCAAGCAGGAGCTGGCAGCCGCCTATGGCATAGACCAAAGCAAGGCCAACTTCCTATTGGAAGTTGGCCTTGTCGATGCGGATGCGAATATTACGCGATCATCTCAGTATGGCATACTGCTGGAAACCGCCGGATTGAACTGGCCAAAGGAAAAAGAAATCCCGGATTGGGCGGTTTTGGAATCTGTGGGCAAGAAAAAAGGTATCGCTCATAACTCTGTTGATTCTGACAGGAAATTTCTTATTTCCGGCAAGAATGAATCTGAGATTATTCAACGTTCTAATTATCTTATAAATAGTCAATATAATGAGTAAAATTAACTTTTTACAGAGGGACAATTGTAACTAATTCTGCAGCAGGTTCTATATATGACGAATTATTATGTAGAATTGGTAATTCTACTGAATCTAGACTCTTCCGTAAAATAATAATACTAGTATCGCTAGGGATGTTGGGAGCCAGCATTGGCGTCTATACGGGAAGCGCAGCAGGTAGTCTGACTGCATCAAAATGGTCGACATCTCAAGAAACCAGCATGTCTCTTTCAGCAAACTTTTCAGGCACTACCACAATAGAAGATAAGCAAAATGAGGGTGGCCGTCAGGTCACCCCCGAACGTATGCGGAACACACATAAAATCAGCGGTATGCATCCCAGAGGGGCGCGGGAAACAGCAGATTCTCCATTTCGGACCATTCCTCACACAAGTCCACTTCCGGTTCGCGCAGCCACCACAGCTGGATGCCATCCATGATTTCCATGGCCTTGCGCACCACCGGCCGCATGCTTTCCTCCCATGAGCCGAGTTGCGGCGGAACCAACCATGGATAACGGGAATAATGTGCCCAGATGTTGTCCATTCGTTCCATGAATTCATCATGCAGCGGATGGTCCGGGTTCAGGGATTCGGCCGACAGTACGGTGAACAGCTGCACCATCATGCGGCGGCGCGAGTTGTGTTTCACCAGATAACGCAGGTAGGCGGGAAATAACGGCGCGGTCGGATTGCTGCCGGGCATGCCGGAAGCGAAGAAGTCTTCCGGAGTGCCGGTTTGGCCGTAGTATTCGTTGAATACCATCGCCAGCATGTTGTCTTTGCTGCCGACGTAACGCAATACCCCCTGTTTGGAGATGCCGACGCGATCGGCCACGTCCTGGATGGAAATGCCGTTGAATCCGCGTTCGCTGATGAGCTGCACCGCCGCATCCAGCACTTCCGCACGACGCTCTTGTGGCGATTTGCGGGTACGTTTCGAAGTCTCTTCCTCTGCCATGACTCCGAGTCTAATGCCCTTTGCGTCGATTGTCGTTGATTGACGGCGCCGATGCCACGTCATCGTGGGGCGCATCCGCTTGAATCCATCCGTGACGCCATACGCGGGTCAGATCCCATGCTTCGAGATTGCCGCCGTTGCGCGGGTCACGTGGCGGTTTTCCTTCGCCGCTGCCTGGTTTCGCGGAACGCGCAAGCTGGTAGCTCCAATAGACCTGTCCCGCCGACGCATCCCATGCCGCGCGTTGCAATCGCGATACTTGACGGTATGCGTCCGCTCGGTTCCGGCCGTGCAGGGCCCACCGGTTCTCCACGCACCACTCGCCCACGAGCACGGGGATATGGCGGGCCGCCGAACGGATGGCGATTTCGCGCGCACCCACCAGCATTCGGTACAGCCATGGCAGGTGCCGCGATTGCAGGTACAGTCGGCGTGCCGGTCCCGCGAACAACGGCTCCTCCATGGCGATGAGATATTGGTGGGTGTCGAGCATGACGTTGCGCATGCCGGAACGACGGAACCAATCACTCCAGCGGAGCAGTCGGAAGCCGTCATGGAATACGATTATGGTTTTCGGGCGCAGTATGGCGCGCAACCGAGCGTAGGCGTCACGGTAGAAGCGCTTCAGAAAGCGCAGTGGGACATGCGTGCTGCCGGAGGCCTCGCGGACGTCCTTCGCCGTATTCGACGTGCCATGGAACACCGACCAGCTCACCGGTTCGTTGAGCACTTCGATGCTGTGTAGGGTCGGCTCGTCACGATATCGGCGGGCCAATCGTTCCAGCACATTCAGCGCGTATTCCACCAAGTCCGGATTCTGCGCCCATTTGCACACGCCCGTCAGACCGCCGTTGTCGAAACCGTTCTGCGATTCGGGAACGGTATGCAGGTCAATCATAATCTTCAATCCCGTCTCCCGCGCCCAGCGGAACGCGCGGTCGAGGTACGTGATGCAGCCCGGATGCCCGGGCCAGTCGCCGAAGATGAAATATGGTATGGGAATGCGCACGAGATTGAGCCCATGGTCGGCGATGATGCGGAAATCCTCCAGGGTGATGTAGGCGTCGCGGTGCCGGCGCAGTTCCTCGGCAAGATTCCGCTCGGACCAGAGGGCGCCGTGCGTGCGGTGCATCCAGATTTCGTCGTCTTCGTCAGTGCGGACGAACGGTTCCGGATCCATCCATTTCTCCAGCACCAGCCAGTTGCCGAGGTTCACGCCGTTGATTCGCTCGTCGATGCCCAGCACCATGCGTCTCACCGCCTTTCCACGCGGGGTTTCGCCCGACTTGCCGTTTCCGCCTATTCAAACCCAAACCAAACCCCTATTTCAGCCCAATGGGCCAAGGAACGCAACGTTCCTTGGCCCATTGTATGCGTCCCGCAATCAGCCACGCGGCCGGTTGGAATCGGACCACGGCCGGATTGGGGTTTCGGAATGATCGTGGCCGGATGGGCGGGATCAGTCGACCGGCTTCGTCTCGTCCGCCTCGTAGTCGAAGAAGTCGAAGTCGGCAGTCTTCTCATGCAACGCGGCATCGGTGACGGCGACGCCGACCATGGTGCCGGTGAATTCGCCATACTTGCAGTATTCATCGGAGAAGGTGGTGGTATCGAAGTCGGGGCCGGCGATGGCGAAAGGCTGGGCTACTTCTGGACAGGGAACCAGCCCTGGGCGATGCAGCGTCCAAGGTCCCATGCGTCCCAGCCAATCCAGCCGGGAGTGTTGACGGTGTCGGTGAGCAGCTTGTAGTTCCAGTAGTAGAAGCCGCTACCCTTGCTCCATGCGGCGAGCTGGGATTCGGCTACGCCCTGATACAGCGAGCGCTTCTGTTCGGCGGTCAGGGTTTCGACCTGAGCCCCTTCCTCGCCGTTGAGCACGCTTTGGCCGCCGTGGGTGTCCACACCGCAGCCGACGGAGTTGAACAGGCACCACTCCCCCACAATCACCGGGAAGTATTCGCTCATCTCGGCGATCATCGGCGCATAGGTATTCCTCACGAAGTCGTCGTAGCCCTCCGCTGTCTGCGGGCAACCCATCGTTTCGGCGGTCATGAGGTATTGGTGGGTATCGAGGACCACGTTCTCGAATTCCGGCGCGAGCCTGCCATCGGACCCGCGCATGAAGTCCTTCCACTGTTCGATGTCGAAGCCGTCGTGGAACACCACGGCCTTGTCTGCCGGCAACGCGCCCTTGTCGGCATCGCGCAGACGGTGGTAGGCGGTGATGTAGAAGTCCTTGAGCCAGTCGAATGCGATCGGGCCGGTGCCTTCGGCGAGCTCCGGGTCGACCGCCTTGTAGCGTTCGGTCACGTTCGCCATCGGCCAGCAGGTGGTGGTGTTCGGCTCGTTGATGATTTCGATGCCCATCAGCGCCCGACGATGGCCGTACCGCTTGGAGAGGCGTTCGAGCACGGACAGCACGAATTCGACTTCGTCGGGCAGCTGCGCCCACTTGCACACGCCGGAGATGCCGCCGTTGTCGAAGCCGTTCTGGCTCATCGGCGCGGTGTGCAGATCGATAAGGATGGTCAGGCCGTATTTCTCGGCCCAGTTGAAGGCCTTGTCGAGTTCGTCGATGCAGCCGATGAACGGCGCGCGGTCGCCGAAGATGAAGTACGGCACGGGGATGCGCACGGAGTTCAGTCCCCACGATGCGATGGTGGCGAAGTCGCGCTCGTTGATGTATTCGGCGCGGTGGGTCCTGATGCGGGCCTCGTAGACGGCCGGATCGAGTTGCGTCGGCAGATAGTATTCGTCGTCCGCGGTGATACCGTCGAACAGCGCCGGATTCATCCACTTCTCCAGCACCAGCCAGTTGCCGAGGTTCACGCCTTTGATGTAGTCGAGGTTCATGTGCACTCCTTCGTACGTCATGCAGTTTCTATTACTTAGTAACTACTTAGTTATAGTCTAATACATTTCCGTTCCACACGCAACCCAATCTCGTCGGCGTCCCACGGCGAAGGACTGCTCGGATGAGAAAAACCACCAATACAAACAAAGGTGCCCGCCGCGCATGGAGGGGATCCATCGCAGCGGGCACCTCATGGGCAGGACGTCGGTGATCGGCATATCGCCGGGAAAAAGGGAAAAACCGGCATTACGCGCGAGCCGACGCCGTATCACTCCGGCTCAGTCCAGCACGAAGGTGTTGAACGATCGCGGAGCAAGCGTTACCTTGAAGCCGCGTTCGGTGGCATCGGGATCGGCGAATTCGAACGGGCGCTCCTCGTCGAGGGCGTTCTGCGCCACGACCACCACCGTGCCGTCCGGGTTGCGGAAGGCGATGGCCATCGAGTTGAAATGGCCAGTGGTGCCGAGCACCTTCGCGCCGGGCCTGACGAAATGCGAGAAGTGGCGCATCACGTAGTATTCCGGATTGCGGCGCACCTCATGCGTGTCGGCGGTGATGGCGAACAGGGAGTTCTGCCACCAGCCCCATGTGGAATCCTGGTCGTCAAGAATCATGTTCCAGTAGGTGTATGCGGTGGCGCCGTTACGGAAGTAGTGGTTAATCAGATGGAAGATGTACTCCGCGTACTCCCAGCTGTTGTCGCCGGTGCCGCATTCGGACTCCGACTGGATCAGCTCGATCTCCGGCCATGATTCGTGCGTGCGGGCGATGCAGTTCTGGCCGGCCCACTGGTAGGCGATGCCCTTGATGTACTTGCGCGCGCCGTCGTCGAAGAGGATGTTGTCGACGAAGCGGTTGTAGTTGTTGAGCGTCATGCCATAGCCGCCGCCGGTCCAAGCCATGTCCTCCGGGCCGTTGAGGGTGCCCAGCCAGATGTCGGTGTCGAGTCCGGCCTCGTCGAACGCCGGTCCGAGGTAGTCGCGGATGAACACCTTGAGCGCTTCGGAATCCCACAGGGCGCTCGGGAACTTCTGGTCGGCGAACACCTCGTTCTGCACGTGCAGCTGGTTCACAGTGATGCCGCGCTCGGCGTAGGCCTGGATGTACTTGACGAAGTATTTGGCGTAGGCTCTGAGGTTCTCCGGGGTCTGCACGAGACGGCCGTAGTTGTAGGCCTTCGGGCGCTTCATCCACGTCGGCGGGCTCCACGGGCTGGAGAACAGTTGCATGTTCGGCTGCCATCCCTGCGCGCGGTGGATGTACGGGATCAGGGTCTGTTCGTCGTGTTCGACGGAGAAATGTTCCATCTCGTAGTCGCCGTCGACCTCGTCGTAGCTGTACCAGTGGTCGGCGAAATCGTTGGCTCCGACGGGGGCGCGGTTGAAGGTGAAGTTCATCTCGTCGGGGCTGAACAGTTCCTTGATGATCTGGTCGCGTTCGGCTTCGCTGACGTTCTGCAGCGGCAGCCAGCCGAGTTCGTTGAAGCAGCCGCCGAAGCCGCGCAGGGCTTGGTATTCGTTGCCGTCGAGCTGCAGGTCGGCCGCGGTGGTGGCGTTGGTGGATTCGATGTCGGAGGTTCGGTCGGCAAGCTTGTCGTCTTGCGTCGTTGCAATCCAGGTGGTCATGATGCTCCTTGGTATCGTCGTTGATAATTCGAATATGCGTTGATGTTTGGTATGGATGGGATGCGGGGCGATTTGGCCCCGCGGAGGGAGACAGTCTACGAAAACGACCATCTCCCCGGTTTGGAGCAGCTGTCTTACTTGACCTTCTTGATGGCCATGATGAAGATACAGCCGATGATGGCCAATGCGATGGCGACCGGGAACGCGAAGTTGTAGCCCAGTGCCACGACGATGGTGGACATGATGACCGGAACCTTACGGCGACCGATGAAATCGGACACCGGGCCGGAGATGAAGGAACCAACCAGGGACATGACCATCATGATCATGGACACGACGGACACGGTGACGGCGGATTCCTTGACGGACTGGCCGATGTAGTTCTGGATGATGTACAGCTGGTAGACGTTGATCATCTGGTAGCTGATGAGCATGCAGAAGCGGCCGGCGAAAGCCTTGTAGAAGTCATGGGCGGTGGAGAACTTCGGCGGGCGGAAGGAGACGAGGATGTCCTTGAAGGAGCCTTCGTCCTTCGGCAGGAAGTCAGCGGACTGCTCCTTCGGCAGGATGATCACGGCGACGATGCCGCCGAGGAACATGAGCACGCCGGGGACGGCGAAGCCCGGAACCAGGTTTTCGATGAACAGGGCGCCCAGCATGGTGCCGATTGGAGCGCCGATGGTGGAGCCGGCGCCGTAGAAGGCGGACATGGTTCCGCGGATGCCGGACGGCACGCGGTCGGACAGGATGGCCACCAGCGGAGCGATCATGCAGTTGAGACCGAACATGCAGCCGCAGTAGAAGATCGTCAACAGCACGGCGTTATGCGTGGTGCCGGTCAGGAACAGCATGACGCCACCGAGCACGGCTCCGAAGCGGAACATGGTCACCTTGTCCAGCGGTTTGCCGGTCTCAGGCGATAGACGCGGATCCTTCTCCGCGGCGGCGACGTTGGCGTTGTATGCGGCCAGACGCTCTTCCTTGCTTGCAATTGCCTCACTCATGAAACTCTCCTTTGAATCATGCTTCAGTAGTGAATTTGCTTGTGGTTGTGTATCTCGATTTAGGTCAGGGGGCTGCTTCGCCCCTCCGTTAACTACCACTTGGTAATTAACATATCCATAGCGTAAATCATCTTTCCTGAAAACGCAAATCAGTCCGTCACCGACGCGCTCACCAGTTTTCATAAAGGCGATTCACACTGTTTGACTATCGGACAGCCGCCTTGTTTTTTATTACTTAGTAGCTGCTTAGTTAAATGATATTACATTTCTATTTTTCTGTCATTTTCGGCGTGTTCCAATGGTTTTGCACCCACTTCCCCACTTCGTCCTGTACCTTAGTAAGCACAAGATAAAGGAGATTGCATGCGTCGCCGCACCGAGAACAGACCCAAGAAACGAATGAGCGCCGAGGACCGCAGAAAGGCGATTCTCGAAACCACCATCTCGTTCATCTCTCAATTCGGTTTCTGGGGCTTCACCATCCGTGATGTGGCGCAAGCCCAGAACATCACCGAAGCCGGCCTCCTTTACTACTTCAAATCCAAAGAACAACTGCTTGAGGAAACCCTCAAATACGCCGATCGGACCAATCAGATCGCCATCGCCGAGCATCTTGGCGTGCAGGGCGTGACCGGCGAA
>OMBN01001113.1_pt1 | contig 11858 bp, 9 predicted proteins | sample 1644891 | NCBI WGS metagenome assembly OMBN01 (sample SAMEA103958144, study PRJEB25191) | human gut metagenome | reverse complement strand
GCGCCGTCAGAAACGCGGAAATGGCAGGGAAGATCAGCGGCTGTTCCTCCGGAATGTGCCGGGCAAGGAGCAGCGCCAGCAGTCCGCCGGAGGCCGACCACACCAGCCCCTGCAATCCCGCGATGCCCCAGAAGACCCAGTAGCCCAGCATGGCCCCTAGACTCATGACCGCCGCGTGCCAGCCGCTCATGGCTAAAATCAGCCCCATCGCCAGCGCGATGTCCAGGTTGACGCCCAGCACGTTCACGGTCTCCTCCCCGAACACGCCCAGCAGTTTTTCCTCGGTGTTGTCCGCAACGATCTGCGCAAGCCGTTCCGGGCTGAGCCCTGAAGCCTCTGCAATGGCGGGAAGCTGCACCTGCGCGGCGGCGGGCGAGATGTGCGGGTCAAGGCCCGAGCCCGAGGCCGTCATCAGGTCGGCCGGGATATCCTCCCGCGCCACGCCGGGATTTTCCGCCAAAAACGCCTCGATGTCGGCTTCCACACGCTGTGTCAGCGCAGGGTTGCTGGGCGCGTAATTGTTGGAACCGGAGCCCAGCCCCGCAAATTCGCTGCCGTCGTTGTAGAACCGGCTGCCCTGTTCGTCTGTGTAATAGGTGTTGTAGTGATAGGCGGAGGGCCGCCCCTTCATGAAATAGGCCTCGGTGAACTCCTGTCCCACCAGCTTCGCACCCACAGCCTTGCCGTCGGCGGTCACCAGGCTGCCGCCCGCCTGATGCGGGAAAAGCAGGCCGGAAAGGCCGCTCAGAAGCACCGGAAATACAAATCCGCACAAAAGCAGCAGGACCAGCGTGACCACGAGAGCCTGACGGATATTGCGGAGCATTGCTTTTTTATTCGCGTCCATGCATATTCCTCCTTAAAAGCCCCAAAGCGCCAAAAGCGGATGGATGAGCATATCTATGAGCTTGATGCCTGCGAAGGGAGCGATCACACCGCCCAGGCCGTAAAGCATCATATTCCGGGCAAGCATCCTGCCGGATGACATCGGGCGGTACTTTACGCCCCTGAGCGCCAACGGTATCAGGCATGGAATGATGATGGCATTGAAAATGAGCGCGGAAAGAATGGCGCTGTGCGGCGTTGCCAGGTCCATGATGTTGAGCACACCCAGCTGCGGGATCGCCATCATAAACATAGCGGGGATGATTGCGAAGTATTTTGCGATGTCGTTGGCGATGGAAAAAGTCGTAAGGCTGCCGCGGGTAATAAGCAGCTGCTTGCCGATCTCCACCACCTCCAAAATTTTCGTGGGGTCGCTGTCCAGGTCCACCATATTTGCGGCCTCTTTGGCGGCGGCGGTACCGCTGTTCATCGCAAGGCCTACGTTTGCCTGCGCCAGAGCGGGCGCGTCGTTGGTGCCGTCGCCCGTCATGGCAACGATCTTGCCCTCGGCCTGTTCTTTTTTGATCAATGCGATCTTGTCTTCGGGCTTGCACTCGGCAATGAAGCCGTCCACGCCTGCCTCCTTGGCGATCGTGGCGGCGGTAAGCGGGTTGTCGCCCGTGCACATAATGGTTTTGATGCCGATGGCACGCAGGCGCTTAAAACGCTCGGCCATGCCTGCCTTTACCGTGTCCTTTAAATAAATGACGCCCAAAATCCGGCTGTCCTCGCAGACAGCCAGCGGTGTGCCGCCCAGAGCGGACACCTCGGCAACGCGCCGGGCAAGGTCCTCCGGCACCTTGCCGCCCATTTCGGAAACGTATTTCTCAATGGCGTCGGACGCCCCCTTGCGTACGCTCCGGCCGCCGGGCAGGTCCACACCGCTCATGCGTGTCTGAGCGGTAAACGCAATGAAGCGCGCGCCCTGCGGCTCCCCGCAGTCCTCCCCCTGAAGGCGGGCCAGAGCCAGTGTGGACTTACCCTCCGGCGTGCCGTCGTGCAGGCTCGTCAGCGCGGCACAGCGCACCAGCTCCTCCCGGCACGCGCCGCCCACGGGGAAAAAGTCCGCCGCAAGGCGGTTGCCGTAGGTAATCGTTCCGGTCTTATCCAAAATCATCGTGTCCACGTCGCCGCATGCCTCCACGGCTTTGCCGGACATGGCGATGACGTTAAAGCGCGTCACGCGGTCCATCCCGGCGATTCCGATGGCGGACAGCAGGCCGCCGATGGTGGTCGGGATCAGGCAGACCATCAGGGCGATCAGTGTGGAAGTCTGGAGCTGCACGCCGGAATACAGGGCGATGGGATACAGTGTGACGATGACGATCAGAAAAATAACGGTGAGCGACACCAGCAGTGTGTTCAGCGCGATCTCATTGGGCGTTTTTTTGCGGGAAGCGCCCTCCACCAGAGCGATCATGCGGTCCAGAAAGCTGTCGCCTGGGTCGGACGTGATGCGTACCTTCAGCCAGTCGGACACCACCGTGGTGCCGCCGGTTACAGAGCTGAAATCGCCGCCTGCCTCGCGCACCACCGGTGCGGATTCGCCGGTGATGGCGGATTCATCCACCGAGGCGATGCCCTCGATGACCTCGCCGTCGCCCGGGATGACCCCGCCCGCGGACACCATCACCACATCGCCCTTCTTCAGTTCGCTGGACGGCACCATCCTTTCGCCTCCGTCTGCATCAAGCAGGCGCGCCTGTGTGTCTTTTTTTGTTTTCTTCAGGCTGGCGGCCTGCGCTTTTCCGCGCCCCTCCGCCACTGATTCGGCAAAGTTTGCAAACAGCACCGTAACGAACAGAATGGCCGACACAATACTGTTGTAAACGCGCGCGTTCGGCGTCGTGTCTCCCAGCAGGCCGGGCGCGAAGGAGAGCACCAGCGAGATCACAAACCCGATCTCCACAACGAACATCACCGGATTTTTCATCATATAGCGCGGGTCCAGCTTTGTAAACGCCCCGACCACGGCCTGCCGCATGATCTCCGGTGTGATCATCTTTTGCTTGCGGTTCTTACTCATAGCTCTGAAAATCCTCCTTAGGGGTTGTTTGAAAATAGCAGGAACGCTGTATTTCCCGCAAGGATCGAGCAGTTACAAGGCCAAAAGCGCAGGAATACCTGCTGTATTCCGAGGATTTTGGACGCAGTAAACGTCAGTTCCTGTTGGGAAAGGCAGCTTTTTTGATTTTTCAAACCGCTCTTAGCCCCACAGAGCCAGATGCTCTGCAACGGGGCCCAATGCCAGCGCTGGAAAAAATGTCAGCGCGGCAAAAATGTATACGACGAAAACCAGGATAACGGAAAACGAAACCGTGTCCGTCCGCAGCGTGCCGGCCGATTCATTGACAAAGTTCTTTTTCATCAGCGACCCGGCAATGGCCAACTGGATGACGATGGAAAGGTACCGGCCGAAGAACATGGCCAGACCGGCGGTGATATTCCAGAAACAGGTATTATCCGCCAGGCCCTCAAAACCGGAACCGTTGTTGGCGGCGGAGGAGGCATATTCATACAGCACCTGGCTCAGGCCGTGAAAGCCCGGATTGGTGATGCCCTCCCGCCCGGCTGCGGTGCCCACTGCCAGCGCGGAAAACGCAAGGATGAGCAGCGGGTGGATGATGATGCACAGCGCGGTGAGCTTCATTTCCCGGCCTTCGATCTTTTTGCCCAGGTATTCCGGCGTGCGCCCGATCATCAGGCCGCAGATGAACACTGCCAGAATGGCGTACAGGATCATATTCATCAGACCGACGCCCTTGCCGCCGAATACTACGTTCAGCATCATGTGCAGCAGAGGGATCATGCCGCCCAGCGGCGTCAGGGTGTCGTGCATATTGTTCACCGTACCGGTCGTAAAAGAGGTCGTGACGGTGGTGAACATCGCCGACTGTGCAATACCGAAGCGGACCTCCTTGCCCTCCATACTGCCCATAGCCTGGTCCAGGCCGATATCCGCCAACGCCGGGTTGCCCTGGCTCTCGGCCCAGAAGCATACGCTCAGGCCGATGACGAACAGGATGCCCATGGCGGCAAAAATGCTGCGTCCCTCGCGGCCGTAGATGGCCGCGGAAAGGCCGCCGCGCGCACGCAGGCCGCCTGCCCTTTGCATGCTGTCCGCCGCTTCCTGCCTGCGGGCGTGCACCATTTTACCGAAGGTGATGACGCATGCGCCGGGCAGGAGCATCATGGAATACAGCTCGATCAGGTTTGAGAGCATCGTGGGGTTTTCCAGCGGCGTGGACGAGTTTGCGCCCAGGAAGCCGCCGCCGTTCGTGCCCAGATGCTTGATGATCTCCAGCGCGGCGATGGGGCCCATGGCAATGACCTGAAATGTGCCCTCCAGCGTCTCCACCACAACATTGCCTTCAAAATTCTGCGGCACGCCCTGCCATACCAGCAGCAGGCCGCCCACAATGGAAAACGGCAGCAGGATACGGGTGGTGATGCGCACCAGGTCCGCAAAAAAATTGCCCACGTCGTTTTTTGTCCTGCCTGCAAGGCCGCGGATGAACGCAACGCAGGCAGCATATCCGCTTGCGGCGGACACGAACATCATAAAAATGATGACCAGCATCTGAGACAGGTAGGAAAGCCCGGACTCACCGGAATAGTGCTGGAGATTCGTGTTCGTCATGAAGCTGATAATGGTATTGAACGCCAGCGTGGGCTCCATATTCTCAATATTGTTCGGGTTGAAAAGCCCTGCGCTCTGCACGCGCAGGATCAGATACCCGATGAACACCATCACGGCGTTCGTCCCCAGCAGAGCCAGGGCATACTGTTTCCAGTTCATCCCCTTCCCGGGGTCCACTCCGCTGATTTTATAGATCGCTCCGTCCACACGGTCAAAGACGGGGTCTGCAAAAGTGTGTTTCCCCGCCGCGATGTGATACAGATACACACCCGCGGGAATGACAATGAGCAAATAAATGCTCACTGTCAGTGCAAGCTGTAGCATGACAAGCTCCTCCTGTTTATCTCAGTTTCGCTCACAGCGAATCAAAATTTTTCCGGATGTACCAATGCATAGATCAGATAGCAGCCCAGCAGCAGCACGATCCCACCCAGTACCAGCATTTATGTATCCTCCTTGCGGCCTTTTTCCCCGCGCTCACTCCGCGGCGTCCACCTGCTTCTGGCACCATTTTGCCAAAAGCCATACAAGCCCGAAGCAGGCCAGCAATGTTCCGGCCATCAGAACATCCATCATAATCCATTCCCTTCCTTCCCTTATCGCGGTATGCCTCATTATAGGGCATAAGCTGTAAGTGTGCGCTTAACGTTCGCCGCCGGATGTTAAGGTTGCGTTAGCGCCCGCAAAGGCGCAAAAAAGAAGCCTTCCGGAAAACCGGAAGGCTTTTTCCCACGGGCGCGGCCCGCTGTTTTTTCATTTTTCAGAAAGGGAGCGGAGCATAAAATACCGGAAGCTCCCGCTTTACGGCTGCCAGGGAGCGCGCTCCATCCACTTGCCGTTGGTAAAGTCCGGAATGGGCACGGGAGCGCCGCCCATGGCCACGCTCTGCTCACTCAGGCAGGAAATACTCATCCATGCCGCCGCATCATATACGTCGATGGGCGCAGGCGCGCCCGCCTTTGCGGCGTCGAAGAACGAGCGGAACACCAGCCAGTCCATGCCGTCATGGCCGCCGCGCACGCCTTCGGCCAGATATTTTTTCCACACCGGATGGTCGTACTGCTCGCGGTACTCCTCGGCGCTGTTCCAGCGCTCGTTCCACTTAAAATCATACTCGTTGTCTTTGCCGTCTAAAAAGACGCTCTTGTTGTCCTCCATGTACATGCCCTTTGTCCCCTGCACATGGAACCCGCGGGAATAGGCCCGCGGCAAGGTGGTGTCCAGCGTCAGGCAGATCGTCTCGCCCCGGGCGCATTTGATGATGGTCGTCACCACGTCGCCCTGGGCAAAATTCATTTTTGCAGCGTCGTAGTCCGGGCCTTTTTCCCGCAGCAGATATTCGTGCAGCCCCGCGGCCTTGGACGCCACTGAAACAAGCGTCAGCATGCGGTTGCCGCGGTTGATGTCCAGCACGTTTGCAATGGGGCCCAGCTCGTGGGTGGGGTAGTTTTCGCAGTTCCGGTACAGGTAGTTGCGGAAGCGGTAGTGCCGCATCTCGCGCCCGGTGGAAACCTCCTCCCGCAGGTCGTGGCGGTAACCTCCCTGGCAGTGCACCACCTCGCCGAACAGGCCCCGGCGCACCATATTCAGCACCATCAGCTCGTCGCGGCCGAAACAGCAGTTTTCCAGCATCATGCAGGGTACGCCCGTTTCCTCGTGGGTGCGCACCAGCTTCCAGCAGTCCTCCACAGAATATGCGCCCGCCACCTCCACGGCCGTATACTTGCCTGCGCGCATGGCGTCGCAGGCAAGGTTCAGATGGGATTCCCACGACGCCATAATGACCACAGCGTCGATTTCCGGCATGGCCAGTACCTCGCGGTAATCCGCCGCAGCGCGGGGCGCGGGCTGGCCCGCTGCCGTCACAAGCTGCACGCCCTTCTCCCGACGGTCCTCATAATTGTCGCACACGGCCAGCACACGAACGCCCGGCTGGGGCAGGATACAGTTTTCCAACAGGTTGGAGCCGCGGTTGCCCAGGCCGATAACACCTACATTCAATACTTCTTTCATAAATGGATACTCCCTTTCCGTTTCAAAAGCGGCCCGCACAGGCTCTGGGCCGTTATTTCCTTCGTCTGCACAGGTATTCGGAGCCTGATATTTCATATCATAGTACCAGTATACAAAGAAGAACAGCAGTTTTCAACAGGACAAACCGGTCACCGAAACGCAAACAGCGCGTCGGAAACGTCGGCGTAATTCTGCAGCGTCAGCTGCTCGGGCCGGGCCGTGGGCGGCACGCCTGCCGCAGCCAGCGCCTCGGCCACCGCCTCCTTGGGCAGATGCAGCCCCGCGCTGGCCGCGTTGGCCGCCGTCTTGCGCCGCTGGCTGAACGCGGCGCGGATGACACGGAACATCGCTTCCGCGCTGCGGGGCGTGACCGGCGGCGCTTCGTGCAGACGCAGCTGAATGACGGCGCTCGTTACCTTGGGCGGGGGATAAAAGCTGCCCGGCTGTACGGTAAACAGCGTGCGGGGCGCGGCGTAATAATGCACCGCATATGTGACAGCGCCCGCCGCGCGGGTGCCGGGCGCGGCGGAAAGGCGGTCCGCCGCCTCTTTCTGCACCATTACCGTGATATGCTCGATGGGCAGCCGCTCCTCCAGCAGCTTCATGACGATAGGGCTGGTAATATAATAGGGCAGGTTTGCACATACGGCCACACGCAGGCCCGGGAACTCGTCCCGGATGAGCGCCGCAAGGTCCACCTTCAGCACGTCGCCCTCCACGACCGTCACGTTTTCATATTCTGCCAGAGTTTCCGCCAACAGCGGCGGCAGACGCTTGTCGACCTCGATGGAGACGACATTGTCCGCACGCTTGCAAAGCTGCTCGGTCAGCACGCCGATGCCGGGGCCGACCTCGAGCACGCCGGTGTGCTCGTCCGCGCCGGAGGCGTCGGCGATGTCGGACGGGACCCATGCGGCCGTCAGAAAATTCTGCCCCATGGACTTGGAAAAGCGAAAATCATGCCGCGCGAGCAGTGCGCGGATGTCCGCAGGATTCGTCAGCTCCATACGCACCTCACCTCAGCAGCTTCTCAAACGCCTGACGGCGCGGATCGTGCCCCGGCTCGTCACACAGGATGTTGCCGCAGAAGCGGTAGCCGTGGCGCTCGAGGAGCTTTTTCTGCGCGCCGTTGTGCCGGTGCGTGTCGACGCGGATGGCGTGCGCCCCGCTTTCGCGCGCGAGCTGCTCCGCCGCCTGCATGAGGTGGTCGGCCATGCCCGTGCCGCGCCAATCGGCTGCAACGGCGTTGCGGTGCAGCACGGCGGCATGATCACGGTCCGAGCGCCAGCGCCCGTCCGTGAGCGCGTCATAGGCGGGGTCGGGCGTGCGGCTGAGCGTGAACACGGCGGCGACAGCGCCCTGATACGTGAGCACATGGCACGCACCGGCCGCGATGTCGGCGGAAAACGTGTCCGCGTTCGGGTAATCGCCCTGCCACTGGTCGACGCGGTGGCGGCGCAGGTAGTTGCGCGCCTGCTGCGCGATGGCGAGGATGGCGGGAAGGTCGTCCTCCGCCGCGGCACGGCAGACGGGCGGCTCTGTGAGCTGCGGGCGGCTGCGGTCGCGCCGGATCTTATCGAGCAGGCGCTGCTCGTCCGGTGTAGGCGGTGTTTCCCGAAAGAGCTCCGGGCGCTTTACGAGCGTGCGCTCCAGACTCTGCCGCGTGCGCCACGCTTCAATTTCGGCGTGATTGCCGCCGCGCAGCACCTCGGGCACGGTGCGCCCCTCCCACGTCTCGGGACGGGTATACTGCGGGTACTCGAGCCGGCCCGCCCAATGGCTCTCGCCGGTGTAGCACTCGGTGTCCGACAGCACGCCCGGCACCATGCGGCAGACACAGTCCGTGACGACCATCGCGCCGAGCTCACCGCCCGTGAGCACAAAGTCGCCGATGGACAGCTCCTCGTCCACACAGGCCTCGATGAAGCGCTCATCCACGCCCTCATAGTGGCCGCAGACGAGCACAAGCTGGTCATAGTCGGCCTTGAGCTGGCGGGCCTTCGCCTGCGTGAACGTCTGCCCCTGAGGGGAGAGGTAGATCACGCGGCGGCGCGGCGCGGGCACGGCGGAATCCGCAAGCGCCGCGTCGAGGCAGCTTTTGAGCGGCTGCGCCATCATGACCTGACCCCAGCCGCCGCCATACGGGTAGTCGTCGACCTGCTTCTGGCGGTTTTCGGTATAGTCGCGGATCTGATGGCAGCGGATGTCGAGCAGACCGCGCGCCTGCGCCCGGCCGAGGATGCTCTCGCCGAGCATGGCGCGCATGGTGTCGGGAAAGAGCGTGAGGATGTCGATGCGCACGCGCTCACATCCCTTCGATCAGGTGCACGACCATGCGCCCGGCAGCCGGGTCGATGCTGCACACGAACTCCGGCCGGTCGGGGATGAGCACCTCACGCGCACCCTGCACGACGTAGACGCTGCCGCGCGGCAGGTCAAGGATCTCGCGCAGCGTGCCGAGCGGCTCGCCCGCGTCGGTCTCGACGGCGATGCCGATCAGATCCTGCTGAAAATACTGCCCGTCCGGCAGCGTGACATCCGCGCGCGCGATGGACACGACGCGGTTTTTGAGCGTCATGGCGGCGTTCACGTCGTCATAATCCGCAAACTTGACGACGAGCATCCCCTTGTGCACGCGGCTGTGCGCGACGTGCACGGGTGCGCCGTCGATATAAAACGTCCGGAAGCCGAGCAGGAACGCCGCGTCATCCGCCCACGGCTGGATGCGCACCTCGCCGCGCACACCGTGCGTGTTGACGATCTTTCCTGCCTCCAGATACGGTTTTTGCATATGCATTGCCCCCTTTTTGGGTGTAGGTGCAAAAAACGCACTGCACGGGTGCAGCGCGTTTCCTGCGTCAATCCATGATCTCCACGGAGACTTTCTTGCCCTTTCTCTGGGCGACAGCCTTCATCAGGATGCGGATCTCTTTGACGATCCGTCCCTGACGGCCGATGACCTTGCCCATATCGCCGTCGGCGACGCGCACTTCAAACACGGTCTCGCCGTTGGCCTCGCGCTCGGTCACAGAGACCTCGTCCGGTTTTTCCACGAGGTTCTGCACAATATAGGTCAGAAGTTCTTTCATCTTTGGGGTCTCTCCTTATTCGGCTGCGAGGGCCTTCTTGAGCAGCACACGAACGGTATCCGTCGGCTGTGCACCGTTGGCGAGCCAGTAGTTGGCGCGCTCGGCGTCGACGACGATCTTCTTGTCTGCGCTCAGCGGATCGTAAGTGCCGATCTCCTCAATGCATCTGCCGTCACGAGCGAAACGGGAATCCGCCACCACGATGCGGTAGTAGGGAGCCTTCTTAGCGCCCATTCTGCGAAGTCTGATCTTGACCATGTATCTTCACCTCCATCAATAATCTCCTCTGCGAGAACCTCTGCTACTTTGGCAATCGCATCTGGAATTCCTGCCGGATTTTTTCCACCTGCCTGAGCCATATTCGGACGGCCACCGCCGCCGCCGAACAGATTGCCCAGACCGCCGAGACCGCCGCGGCCGCCGCGCTTCATGCGCTTCATAGCCTTGCTGTTGCCGGACATCTGGCGCACCAGCTGCTGCATGAGATCAAACTGCTTGAGCAGCTTATTGATCTCTACCACGCTCGTACCCGCGCCCGCCGCGATGCGCTTTTTGCGGCTGGAGTTGAGGATGCCCGGGTTGTCGCGCTCGCCGGGGGTCATGGACTGGATGATCGCCTCGATGCGGCCCATGGCCTTCTCGTCGACGTTCGCGCCCGAGAGCGCCTTGGCGTCCATGCCGGGGATCATGCCGGCGATATCCTGCAAGGAACCCATGCCCTTGAGCTGCTGGAGCTGGTCATAGTAATCGGTGAGCGTGAAGCGGTTTTGCCGCAGACGCTCCGCCATCTCCTCGGCCTTTTTCTGGTCGAGGTTCTGCTCGGCCTTTTCGATGAGCGTGAGCACATCGCCCATGCCGAGGATGCGCCCGGCCATGCGGTCGGGGTGGAAGGGCTCGATCTGGTCGAGCTTCTCGCCGATGCCGGCGAACTTGATAGGCTTGCCGGTCAGCGCCTTGATCGACAGCGCCGCGCCGCCGCGGGCGTCACCGTCGAGCTTGGTGAGCATGACGCCGGTGATGTCGAGCGCATCGTCAAAGGCCTGCGCGGTCGCGACCGCGTCCTGACCGATCATCGCGTCGATGACGAGCAGGATCTCCGCCGGATCAACGGCGGCCTTGATGTTCTGCAGCTCGGTCATGAGCGCCTCATCAATGTGCAGACGGCCGGCCGTGTCGAGAAAGACAAGGTCGTTGCCGTATTTTTTTGCGTGCTCGATGCCGGCCTTGGCGATCGCGACCGGATCGCCCTGCCCCATCTGGAACACGGGAATATCAAGCTGGCGGCCGACGGTCTCAAGCTGCTGGATGGCAGCCGGACGGTACACGTCGCACGCGACGAGCAGCGGGCGCTTGCCCTGCTTGCGCATGAGGCCGGCGAGCTTGGCGCCGTTGGTCGTCTTGCCTGCGCCCTGCAGGCCGACGAGCATGACGACGCTCGGCGAATGGGAGCTGATGTTCAGCTTCTGATTCTCGCTGCCCATGAGGGCGGTGAGCTCTTCGTTGACGATCTTGATGACCATCTGCGCGGGCGAGAGGCTCTCGAGCACATCCACACCCGTCGCGCGCTCGGTCACCTTGCGCACAAAGTCCTTGACGACCTTGAAGTTCACGTCCGCCTCGAGCAGCGCGAGCTTGACCTCACGCATGGCCTCCTTGACGTCGGCCTCCGTGAGTCGACCCTTGCCGCGCAGGCGTTTGAACGCCTCGGTCAGCTTGTCCGACAGGGATTCAAATGCCATGGTATCTATCCTTTCAGATCCTGAAGCTGCCGCAGCGCCTGCTCGGCCAGCGGCCGGGCGTCGCCGCCGACACAGTCGCGCAGCTTCGTGAGCGTATCCTCCAGCGCGGCCGCGGCCGTGCGCTGCGCGGCAAAGCGCTGCACCAGACCGAGCCTGGACTCTGCATCGCGCAGCGCGGCGTCCGCACGGCGGATGTTGTCCCACACGCCCTGACGCGAAATGCCGCTGCTGGCGGCGATCTCCGCCAGAGAGAGGTCCTGATTATAATGGAGGTCGTAATACTCGCGCTGCTTTTCCGTGAGCAGCTCGCCGTAAAAATCGAACAGCATCGTGCGCCACACGGTCTCGTCCGGCATTGCAAGTCCCTCCCCGCTGTAAACCGTTTTCCCTTTACAGCATGGGTAGTATACGCCACCGCCGCGCGGGTGTCAAGTATTTTTTCTTGTCACCGCATAGTTTGCCGTTTGTCAAGAGTAAATGCACAAAAAAGCA
>OMBN01001099.1_pt1 | contig 11994 bp, 10 predicted proteins | sample 1644891 | NCBI WGS metagenome assembly OMBN01 (sample SAMEA103958144, study PRJEB25191) | human gut metagenome | reverse complement strand
ATGGTCAATCGGTATCATGGGACTCTCACCCCTCCGAGGATCGCTCCGAGCCGCCTTTCCGAAGAAAGACGGGAGTATCATTGTACCCTGCTCCTGCATCGTCGCAAGCAGCCGCCACTACATGATTTGCACAGCAAATCCGGCTGTTATAGCTCTCCGGAGGTCACTCGCTCCCTTGCGGGAGGTCTTGGCGTCGGAGGCTGTGTTGCTTCGCAGAAGCGTTTTTGACGGATTTTTATGTTCAAAATGATTGAGCCGCTCAGGCCTCTTGTTTAATGCATAACGCTTCGAAAGCGTTGGCACTAAGTGATAGGCATGTACATTTAGCTATTACTGTGATATAATAACTAAGACAATGAGCGACAACGCGTGAATTCAAAGAATTCTCTTGTGTTGCAATTGATGTTTTACTCAGCAGGGAGGGTTAGACGCTGATGAGAGTACTTTGAAAAAACAATGATGTTTCCGAGCAGTGTGTCGTACAAAGCAAGCATCAACCTTCGGCGATTTGGACGTCATAGCGCAGTATGCGTCAAAGTAGTGCACGCTTACAAACATTATACTTGAAATGAACAAAGCATGGTACAGACATTAAAAGATACAATATGCTGAAAGAAAAAACGTTAGAATTGCACAATGAGAGTAATATGAGTTGATACTATTATCAATAAGTTCATCTTTGAACTTAATACTTGATGGTGCTAGTAATGCGTCGCTGATGCAGTTGCGAAGTCTAACTCGAATTGCATGTAGTATAATTAAAAAATACAAACAATTGATATATGAATGGTACCGGAGAAAATGACATGGCAGGATTAAATGAAATGTATAAAAAGAGTAAGAATGAATTCGATAACACAAACGGTAAGTCAAAAAAATGCAATGACATCTTTATATCATACCGCAATGACGGAGAGGGGAACAACTTTGCTGCGAGATTATTTGAAACGCTGAGTTCAAAAAACTATAGTGTATACTTTAATTCAAATGAACAGCATAGCGGCAGCTTTCCAGACAGACTAAAAGAAGCTATAGAAAAATGTATAGATTTTGTATTAATTGTATCGCATGGGTGCTTGGATGGATTGAAAACTAGACGAGAGACGGATTGGGTTAGGGCAGAAGTTATTTATGCGTATAAAATCGGAAAAAGAATAACACCGGTATATATTGGAAAAGCTGACGTTCCTAACTCTGATGTGTGGAAGAACTACCCGAATGAAATTCGATTTTTATTTTCTTTGCAATCAGTTTATTTACCGGAACGGTTTGAAATATCACCGATATCGGATTTGCTCTCTAAATTTGTGTCAAAACCATCAAAAAAATATATAGAGATATTGCAAATAGCAACAAAGAATATGATTTACATAAAGATTTTATTGAAACATTAAAAAAAGCTGAAGCTGGCGATACGGAAGCAATGTTTGAGATTGGATGCATGTATTATCATGGTTTTGCTAACAAAAATGATTGTAACGGGAAAACAAATTATTCTGAAGCTGCAAAATCGTTCCAAAGAGCGGAAGAAAACAATACTTATTTGAGGCCTTACATTTATGCTTTGATTGGGAATCTCTATTATCGAGGGCAAATGCCATATGAAGAGCAATCTTTTAAAAAAGCAATGGAGTATTATGAAAAGGCAGCAAAACATTCGTCACACCTTGGATATCAGGATAAAGTTGGATTTATGCTTAGCGAGGGTTTTGGGGTTGAATTTGATTATAGTGAGATCGTTAAAATATATGAAAATATCAAAGAAAATTGCTCAGTAATAGCAAAGTACAATATGGCGAAGTTTTATATTGACTATGGGCAGTTTCAAAACGCCATAGATATTTTGGAAAGCATTGAAACCCCATTTGCTGATGCGGAATATTGCCTAGGAATGCTTTATCAACGCGGTGTCCAGTGCGAACCGCCAAAGCCAGATATGTACCGTGCGATTGAACATTTTAGAAATGCATCCGAAATGGGACATATGGAAGCGCTTCATGAACTAGGGTTGGTTTACTTTCGCGGGACAAATGGATATAGACAGGATTTAATAAAAGCGAGAATTATCTTTAAGCGTGCGGCAGAGCAAGGACATAGTGCAGCAAATTATGATTATGCATGGATGTGCACGTTTGGGCTTGGCGGGCACAGAAATATAGAGGAGGCTATATACTATTATGAGAGAGCCGCAGAAAAAGGACACGTTATTAGTATGGTTGAATTGGCACAGCTATATCAGGAGCCAGAATGCAGAAATTACCAGAAGGCATACGAATGGGCACAGAAGGGTGCTGCAACCGGGGATCCAACAGGAGAATTTGTATTAGGAAATCTATATTTCTTCGTAAGAGGATGCGAAACAGACATGGACAAGGCAGTAATATGCTACAAAAAAGCTTTGCAACATGGCGTTTATCAGGCAAAATTTATGATGGAAAAAGTTAAGTTCCAAATAGAACAAGCGTGCAATTAGACTATGCATTGCATGCATTCACGATATCGACTGCTATAGACTGCATCACCGTTTCTTTCCTGATCTGAATTGCTTGTTGTGTGCAGGGAATGCGGCTTGGATTCTCCGGGCATAAACCGAGTCGTCGCGTTTGACCGGATTACGGACAGGAATCTTCATGGCCGCTGTATGTACGTTACCACAAATAGCGTTATGTCAGAGACCGATGCCCCGAAGAAAAACGACTATGCCGTATGCCCGGACATATTCAACGATTACGACTCCGAATAGGAAAAGCGGAAAAACGAGGAACTGCATTGGAACGAGAACGAAAGATACAAGACGCCGCGATTACGATTAGAAAGAAGTACGGGAAGAACGCCATCCTCAAGACGATGAATCTTGAATAGGGTGCAACAGCTAAAGACCGCAATGCCGCAGATTGGCTGGCGGGCATAAGGCGTAACAATGAAAACTACAGGGAGAACCGTCGCATGATTCGAGAATTACGGAAAACCGATATAAAAAGGGTTGCTGAAATATGGCTGAACGCCAATCTGCAAGCGCATTCCTTCATCTCTCCGCAATATTGGATGGGAAATTTCGATTTGGTGAAAGCAATGCTTCCGCAAGCGGAGGTTTATGTGTATGAGGATGCTCGCAACATACAGGGATTTGTCGGGCTTAACGGTGAACAGATCGAGGGCATTTTTGTTTCCGGTGAAATGCGGTCGCAGGGTATAGGCAGGCTCCTTCTCGATTTTATCAAAACGAAAAAACCTGAATTGCGCTTGAACGTGTACCGGACGAATACGCGGGCGATCCGTTTCTATCAGCGGGAAGACTTTGAAATCCTAAACGAGGGGTTGGATGAAGCCGTCGGGGAAAAGGACTGTGCAATGCTGTGACGGTCGAAATAAAAGTCCCGATTTGAAAAATGCAAATTGAACTTTGCAAAGCGTTAAAACAGGATTTTATGTAATGTACGTGTTTTTGCAGGAGACATTCCGAAGCAAGGAGGGCACGAATGCCCAAAATTGTTGCGCGTACAGATTGACGAAAATAAAATGCGGAAAATTGGTGAAACGAAATCTGCTTCAAAGAGGTTATTCACGTGAAAGAGCATTTTATACAGCCGAAGCATGGTGGAAGAATCGAGGTTAGCAACTGGCAAACAATTACCGTTGTCGATGTCGACGGTGGGCAGGTTGCGGATTTCTTTGCGGAAGGCAAAGGCACACATGAAGAATATCTTTCTCTATTCGTAACGATTGATTGCAACGAGTCGCTTCGTATTGGCGTCGGTTCAATTCTTTACTCTAATCTGTATCACGCCAGGTTTGAGGTTATTCAAGATGATGTATGATTTCTTTTATCAGAACGGCTCGGATCATCCAAATTGCCTTGATAACATCAATGCTGCTCTTGGAACGCAGAGAACAATCATTCACCCCGTCAACCTTTTTATGAATACACGGATTGCTTCGGACGGGAAAATCACAATCAATCGTCCCCTTCCTGAAGCAGGTGATAAGATCGTGCTGCGGGCGCTGACGGATTGTGTATTAGGGGTTTCGGCTTGCAGTGTTTCGGAGTGTGATACGAACGGCGGGAAACGTACTGCTGTTGCGGTACAGATCGATTAACGTCTTTACTTTGCGCGAGAAGGGAGTGGTCGGATGCGCACGAACAGCAAATATGACAAAAATACGAGACTGCGGTATCATGTCTTCAAGACGCGGCCGCAGATGCCGAAGGTGCTTGCCGGTCATCTGATACGGTCGCTTAACAAAGGAGTGTCATCATGAAAATAAGTTATAAAAAACTCCGGGTCATGCTCATTCGGAGACATAGCAAAAGTGCAACTGAGAGCAGACAATATAATATCAGCCGGAACGGAACAATGAGGTGATGGAATGCAGATTATAGACAACATTAACAAGACCGTCAAGGACGATCTGCAAGCGGGTATTCACAAAGGCAGTAGGATGTCCGTTGCCGCCGCTTGCTTCTCAATCTATGCGTATCAGGAACTCAAAAAACAACTTGAGGGCATTGACGAACTGCGTTTTATCTTCACATCCCCCACCTTCGTGACTGAGAAGGCGTCAAAGGCGCAGCGAGAGTTTTACATCCCACGAATCTCAAGAGAGAGTAGTCTATATGGCACCGAGTTTGAAGTAAAGCTCCGCAATGAGCTGACGCAAAAAGCGATTGCGAAAGAGTGCGCAGACTGGATCCGGCGCAAAGCAGTTTTCAAGTCAAACGTCACACAGGAGCAGATGATGGGCTTTATGACGGTCGATGAGAGTACTTATGCGCCCATCAGTGGTTTTACTACCGTCGATCTTGGCTGTGAGCGCGGCAACAACGCTTATTATACAGTGATGAAGACAGAGAGCTTTGAGAACGCAAACCACTATATCAAGCTCTTTGAACAGCTATGGAACGACAAGAAAATGCTGCAAGAGGTCACGGATATTGTGATCGAAAATATCTCTGCGGCGTATCGTGAGAACTCACCGGAGTATATCTATTTTGTTGCGCTCTATAACATTTTCAAAGAGTTCCTTGATGACGTTTCGGAGGACGAGCTGCCTAACGAAGCAACGGGCTTTAAGGAAAGCAAAATCTGGGGAATGCTTTATAACTTCCAGCGTGACGCGGTTCTTGCCATCATCAGCAAACTCGAAAAATTCAACGGCTGTATTCTGGCAGACAGCGTTGGTCTCGGCAAGACGTTTACTGCGCTTGCGGTGATCAAGTATTACGAGAACCGCAACAAATCTGTGCTTGTTCTTTGCCCCAAAAAGCTCTCTGAAAACTGGAATACGTACAAGGGTAACTATATCAACAATCCCATTGCAGCGGATCGGTTGAGATACGATGTTCTCTATCATACGGACCTTTCACGCGAACACGGACAGTCGAACGGAATTGATCTTGACCGCCTGAATTGGGGCAACTATGACCTTGTTGTCATTGATGAGAGCCACAACTTCCGCAACGGCGGCGAGGTGTCCGGCGAGGATGCAAAGGAAAACCGTTATCTGAAACTGCTCAATCGGGTTATTCGTGCCGGTGTGAAAACGAAGGTGCTTATGCTTTCGGCAACACCTGTTAACAACAGATTTATTGACCTTAAAAATCAGCTTGCACTCGCTTATGAGGGCGATGTTGCGCAAATAAACAAAAAACTTGACACAACAAAGAAAATTGACGAAATCTTCCGTCAGGCTCAGACTGCTTTCAACGCATGGAGCAATCTTCCCGCTGCGGAACGCACAACGGACGAGCTTCTTCGGACGCTGGATTTCGATTTCTTTGAACTGTTGGACAGCGTGACGATTGCGCGTTCAAGAAAACACATTGAAAAATATTATAATACTTCCGATATCGGCAAATTCCCCGAACGTCTGCCGCCGATTTCTCTGCGTCCGTGTTTGACCGACTTGAGCGATGCAATCAACTACAATGAGATATACGAACTTTTGAATGCGCTGAATCTGTCGATTTACACGCCGACAAAGTACATCATGCTTTCAAAACTGTATAAATATGTTGACTCTGAAAAACGCAACATAACTCAGGAAGGGCGCGAAGAAGGCATTCGCCGCCTGATGAGCATTAACCTGCTGAAGCGGCTTGAAAGCTCGGTTCATTCGTTCCGCCTGACGGTTGACAGAATGCGGAAAAAGATTGACGAAACCATTAAGAAGGTCAACAATTACGAACTCGGCTCGGAAGAAATTGAGTTGACAGATATCGCTGCGGGAGAAGATTTTGATTACGATGATCAGAACACCGATTTCTTCTCAGTCGGCAAAAAGGTCAAAATCGATCTTGCTGATATGGACTATGTTTCATGGAGGCGTGAGCTTGAACGTGATGCGGAAAATCTGGAACTGCTGTCCCTCATGATTGCAGACATCACGTCGAAGCATGACACAAAACTGCAAACATTGTTCGATTTGATCCGGAAGAAAATCAAGCATCCGATCAATCCCGGTAATAAGAAGATCATAATTTTCACGGCATTCTCTGATACCGCAGACTATCTTTTTGCGAACGTCAGCAGATTTGCGAAAGAGAATTTCGGGCTGGAAACGGCGGAGATCACCGGCACGGTTGACGGAAAGACCACCATTCCAAAGCTCCGTGCGGACCTTAACACGGTTCTGACTTGTTTCTCTCCCGTTTCAAAAGGAAAGTCGGTACTCCTGCCCGGCAGCGCCGATGAAATTGATATTCTGATTGCAACCGATTGTATTTCAGAAGGTCAGAACTTGCAGGATTGCGACTATCTCATCAACTATGATATTCATTGGAACCCCGTTCGCATTATCCAGCGGTTCGGGCGAATTGACCGTATCGGCAGCAGAAACGACCGTATTCAGCTTGTAAACTTCTGGCCGGATATGGATCTCGACGAGTATATCAACCTGAAAAGCCGCGTGGAAACCCGCATGAAGATTTCCGTAATGACCTCCACCGGTGATGATGATCTTCTCAATGCCGAAGAAAAGGGAGACCTTGAATACCGCCGCGCACAGCTCAAGCGGCTGCAAGAGGAAGTTGTGGACATTGAGGACATGACCAGCGGCATTTCCATCATGGATTTGGGACTCAACGAGTTCCGACTCGATCTGCTTGAATACATAAAGCAGCATGAGGACATCGAAACCGCGCCTAAGGGGCTGCACGCCGTTGTCGGGAGGGCGGGGGAGTCACCTGCCGGTGTGATTTTCGTTCTCAAAAATATCAACGACAGTGTGAATATTGACAATCGGAATCGGATTCATCCCTTCTACATGGTCTATATCAGCGAAGAAGGCGAAATTGTCTGCGATTATCTCAACCCGAAGAAATTGCTCGACACGATGCGACTGCTCTGCCGTGGAAAGGACAAGCCTTGTGCGGAGCTTTGCAGGCAGTTTAATGAGGAGACAGATGACGGGCGTAAAATGGGCGAAGCCTCCGAGCTGCTGAGCGAGGCGATCAATTCCATCATTGATGCGAAAGAAGAAAACGACATTGACAGCCTGTTCAGGAGCGGCGGCACATCTGCCTTGCTCAGCGCGGTTTCGGGACTGGATGATTTTGAGCTGATTTGCTTTCTGATAATTAGGAATGAGAAATTAGGAGTGAGAAATTAGGAGTGAGGAATTAGGAATGAGAAATTTAACGGAAAATGCTGTTGCTGACAAGAGCCTTGCTTTTGCATTGCGCGTGATCGCACTGTACAAATACCTCTGCGCTGAAAAGAATGAATTTGTTTTATCAAAACAGGTTTTACGGAGCGGAACAAGCATTGGTGCAAACATTGCCGAAGCACAGTGTGCTGTCAGCCGAAAAGATTTTTTATCCAAACTGTATATCGCCTTCAAGGAATGTTCGGAAACGAAGTATTGGTTGGAGCTGCTGTTCAGGTCGGACTATATTGATGCTCCGCAATATAACTCTATTCAGTCCGATTGCACGGAGCTTCTGAAAATGCTGTCCGCAATCACAAAGACAATTAGGAATGAGGGGTGAGAAATTAGGAATGAGGAATGAGGAATGAGGAATGAGGAGTGAGGAATTAGGAATGAGAAATTGAGCGGAGAATACGGTAATTGAAAAATGTGGAAGGGGAAAAGAATCGGGAGTAAGAAATTTCTAATTGCTCACTCCTAATTCCTAATTTCTAAGTGGCCACGGTAATTGCAAAAAAGCGAAAGGGGGAAAGAAATCGGTAATTGGCAGTCGGGAGCGAAAAATTCCTAATTGCTAATTCCTAATTTCTAATTAAATCAGTGTTTCCTGCATCTACTGAATTCGGCAAAAGAATACCGAAGCAAAAATTTTACGAGAATCTGGACGTTTCTCCGGCACTGCGCCGTGTGTTTATCGATCAAATTCGGCTGGTGTACTGGCGGAACAAGCTGGCGGCGTCCACGCTGAATATTGCGGCGGGTGAAGCCGTAACGGAGATTGAAGTGCTTGAGATTCGCCTGAACGGACCGCAGCTTGACGAAGCGGTGCTGAAACAAATCGACAAGGAAATCCCGTACCATATCCTCTTTATTTTGACCTGTGACGGCAAGGCTCAGGCGTGGATCGGCCACAAGTCGGCCGCCGCCTCCGGCAGCAGCGCTTTCAAAGTCAATAGATATTATCACACCGACTGGATACCGGAAAATGAGATTGATCTCCGCATTGACGGCTTGACTTTGGACGCCGTTTATGATAACTTTGTTAAACAGGTTGCCGAGCTGCAAGGGGAGGAGTGGAACGCAAATTGCGGTGCCGCCGAAAACGTTGCGCAAAGCTTGGCGCGCGAAAAGCTCAAAAAGCAGATCGCCGCGCTGGAAAAGAAAATGAAAAGCGAAAAACAGCTGAATCGGCGCATGGAAATAAATGCGGAGATAAAAAAGCTGAGAAGGGAGTTGTATAAAATTGAATCAGTATAAAATCAAGACAACTTATGGAAAGGGCAATAGGCAAGCCTTGGATATTGCATCTGATATTTCTTCGATAAATATTGCTGAAACAGAAACTCTTTGTTTTGACTTTACAGAGTATTGCGAAAACAATCCCTTTAGTAATTTGTTAGTCGCAAATTCGATTCGGACTTATAGGCAGAAGCACCAAAATAAATGCCAACTTACTCCTAATCACAAAACATATTTGTCCCATCTTGGATTTTACCAGATGATAGGCGCAGACTATGGAAAGCAGCTTGGGGAAGCAAGATCAAGCGATAATTATGTTCCTATAACAAGGATTACGTTTGATGGCGATTTTTACGGAACAATTGATAGGAGAAGTGAAGAACTCGCTGCATTGCTTAAATTTGACAAACAATTGTCGCTTTTTCTAAAGTATTTATTTGTGGAGACAATTCGCAACACATATGAGCACGCAGAAATTGGGGAACTCTATTTATCTGCTCAGAAATGGCAGAGCAAATCCCTGCTGGAAATTGCTATTTCGGATACTGGTTGTGGTGTATGCAATAGTTTGCGCAAATACAAAGCATATTCGGATGAGAGTGAAGAAAGTCTTATCAGATTAGCTTGCGAACCTGGTGTGTCATCACGATCAAATTTTAAGTATCTTGAAAGGGACGATGCGTGGCGAAATTCTGGATACGGTCTATTTCTAATGCGTAAATTAGCTGTGACATACGGAGGCAGTTTCTTACTTTGCAGTGGCAATTATGCATTGAGAGAAGATAAAAATGGCATAGAATTATACAAAACAAAATACGAAGGAACAACCGTTGCAATTCGTATCAAGACAGATATGGATTGTGACTTTGAAACCGTCCGAGGCAGAATATTGACTGAAGGCGAAATAAAATCTTTAGATGCACAAACATCAATACACTCTGCTTCAAGATCATCTGGTGGTCACTATAACCGCTGATTATTGGCAAAGGAGGCACAACCTAATGAACCACATGAAATTTGAATCCCCCGACCTTACGTCGGGCAACATAGAAAAGATCGCCGCCCTGTTTCCCAACTGCATCACGGAGATGCTGGATGAGGAACGCAGCACGCCGGAGAAGAAGGTGTACAAACGGGCAATCAACTTTGAAATGCTGAAACAGATGCTTTCGCCGGACGTGGTGGACGGAGACGAGGCATACGAGTTCACATGGGTCGGCAAGAAGGCTGCAATCGTGGAAGCCAACAAGCCGATCCGCAAGACGCTGCGCCCCTGTGTGGAAGAGAGCAAGGACTGGGACACCACCGAAAACCTTTACATCGAGGGCGATAATCTGGAAGTCCTTAAGCTGTTGCAGGAAAGCTATCTCGGCAAGGTCAAGATGATCTATATCGACCCGCCGTACAACACCGGCAACGATTTTATCTATGCCGATGATTTTAAGATGGAGAGCGAAGAGTGGAAGGTTGAGAGCGGAGAGTGGAGTGAGGAAGGCGACCGCCTGTTCAAGAATACCGACACCAACGGGCGCTTTCATTCCGATTGGTGCAGCATGATTTATTCACGACTGATGCTGGCAAGAAATTTGCTGACGGATGACGGGGTTATCTTTATTAGCATAGATGATAATGAAGTTGATAATCTTCGAAAAATTTGTGATGAACTTTTTGGAAACACAAATTTTATTGCATTTCTAACTGTTATTGTTAAAACCGAAGGAAGAAGATATGGTGGGTTTGCAAAAACACATGAACAAGTAATTGTTTATGGTAAAAATGTTGAACAAGTAAAGCTGAATGAAATTGAGGTAGAAGGGAAAAAGTTTCAGTTCAGCGATGAAAATGGAGGATTTAATGTCCAAGATTTGAGGAATCAAAATGCTAGAGCATTTAATTCAACTAACAGACCTAATTTAAGATATCCTTTTTATGTAGATACAGAAGATAAAGATAATAATGGCTTTTGCAAGGTGTATTTGAAGAAAAAAGAAGGATTGACAGAGGTATACCCAATAACGGTAAACGGATTTGATAGTGTATGGCGATGGGGGAAAAAGGAAAAAGCGTCGGAACATTTGTCGGAATTGGCTGCTCGCATTGGAACAGATGGAATTATACGAATATATCAAAAAATGCGAAAGTTAACAGAGGAACCCAAAACAGTACTCATTAATAAGGAATATATTTCGATTAAAGGCACAAGAGAAATACAAAACATTCTTGGAATAGGAATATTCGATTTTCCTAAACCACTTAATTTAATAAAACTATTTGAAAGTATTGCAACTAGCGAAAATTCTATTATTCTCGACTTCTTCTCTGGCTCTGCTACCACCGCCCACGCTGTCATGCAGCTCAACGCCGAAGACGGCGGACACCGTAAGTTCATCATGGTACAGCTTCCGGAGAAGTGCGACGAAAAATCCGAAGCCTACAAAGCGGGCTACAAAAATATCTGTGAAATCGGAAAAGAGAGAATCAGAAGAGCAGGAGAAAAAATTCTGAAAGAGCAGTTGGCAAATAACAACTCCACTCTTAACTCTCCAAACTCCAAACTCGACATCGGTTTCCGCGTTCTCAAGTTGGATTCCACCAACATGAAGGACGTTTATTACGCGCCCTGTGATTACGATCAGGACTTTCTCCATCAGCTGGAATCCAACATCAAGGATGACCGCACCGACCTCGACCTGCTGTTTGGCTGCCTGATCGAATGGGGGCTGCCGCTGTCCCTGCCCTACAAGTCCGAGCAGATCGACGGCTGCACCGTCCACACCTACAACGACGGCGACCTGATCGCCTGTTTTGACGCTAATGTCCCCGAAAGCGTGGTCAAGGAGATCGCACAGCGTAAACCGCTCCGCGCTGTCTTCCGCGATTCCGGCTTTGCGTCCAGCCCGGAGAAGATCAACATGTTTGAGATTTTCAAGCTCTATATGCCGGAGGACGCGGGCGACATCACCAAGCGCGTGAGGGTGATATAAGAGTGAAGTTTTGAGAGTGGAGAGTGTAGTTATGAGAGTTGAGAGTGAAGTTATGAGAGTTGAGAGTGGAGTTATGAGAGTTGAGAGTGAAGTTATGAGAGTTGAGAGTGGAGTTATGAGAGTT
>OMBN01001097.1_pt1 | contig 12014 bp, 10 predicted proteins | sample 1644891 | NCBI WGS metagenome assembly OMBN01 (sample SAMEA103958144, study PRJEB25191) | human gut metagenome | reverse complement strand
CCCAAAGCACGTTCGCCCCCATCCACGATTGGTGCCCAAGCCCCAGAAACATTAAATCGGCCGTAGCCGTGGTCGGCACAAAGGACGCGACTTTCTGAAGCACACCGCCCATCCCGGCAAACATGGTGGGCAGCATGAATACCAGAGCCAGCGGGCCTGCAATGGTGCCCGTAGAGGTCTGGTCCCGGCAGACGATCCCCGTCAGGCCGCCCAACAGCAGCATCGTTATGCTGCCTGCCGTGCACACCAGCAGGAATACCGGAAGCTGCGCCGGGCCGAAGCCCGTCAGAAAAAACAACACCGTGTCCACCAGCAGAGTGCCTGCCAGCACCGCCAGCGTTTTCGCGGCCAGAAACTCCCCGCCCGTCACATTGCACAGCATCAGCGTGCGCATGGTGTTCTTTTCCTTTTCCTCGGCGATCATCATGCCCAGCACGGAAAGCGGCGTCAGGCACAGGTTCATCATCACGCCCAGCATCAGGAGATAAGCGGGCGACATGCCAAGATCTACGAACTGATAGATAACGATAAAGATCAGCGGCAGCGCCAGCATCAGGAGGACGTTGGGATTTTTGAACATATCCACAATGTCCTTTACAAACAGCGTGCGCAAAACACGCAGATGCTTTTTCATACCAAATTCCTCCCCGTCACCTGCAAAAATATTTCTTCAAGGTCCGGCTCTTCCGAATGCACGGACGCAATGCCCCGTCCGGAAAGGTCCGCCAGCAGCGCCCCAATCGCCTCTGGATTCCTGGCACACTCCAGCGCCTCACCGTCCTCCAGCAATACGCGCACCCTGTCTTTGGCATACTTCAGCTTCAGTTGTGCGGGCACGCCTGTCTCGGCAATACGCCCCTCGTTCAAAAAAGCCACGCGGGCGCACAAACGGTCCGCCTCCTCCATGTTGTGCGTGGTGAGGAAGATCGTCGTGCCGCCGTCGTTCATTTCCCGCAGCAGGCGGTGGATGGCCGCCGTGGTGGCGGGGTCCAGCGCAGCGGTGGGCTCGTCCAGAAACAGCAGCCGGGGCCGGTGCAGCACGGCCATGGCTAAAATCAGCCTCTGGCGCATACCCTTGGAGAGTTTTTTTGCCACGCGCTTGCCCGCGTCGGCCAGGCCCACTTTTTCCAGCACTTCCCCGATGCGGGAGGCGGGCAGGCCGCGCAGGTCTGCAAAAAGCTTCATATTTTCATAGATGCTCATACGCTCGTACACGCCGCTGTTGTCGGACAAAATGCCGATCTGCTCATAAGCCGCGCTGTCAAGGCGGGCAATGGGCGCGCCGAATACGGCAATCTCTCCCGCGCCGGGCCGGAGCTGACGTGTGAGAAGCTTGATGGTAGTGGTTTTTCCCGCGCCCGAAGGCCCAAGAAAACCAAAAATCTCCCCTTCCTTCACGGCAAAGCTCAGGCCGTCCAGCGCCCGGGTACTGCCGAAGGAAAGGGATACGTTCTGCATGGATAGAATGTCCATTGGCGGTTCGCTCCTTTCGGTGAATGATATCATTTTACCGAAAAAAAAGCAGTCTTGCTACAAAAATGCCGTGAAGGGAGCATCCCAAACGGCGAACGGAGCATTACGGGGCATGAACGGAGCAGAAACCATTGCCGTTTTCCGCCGCCGCCCTTTTATTTCCGGCGCGAAAATTCCTCCAAAGGCCCATAAAGCAGATACGGGCATCCGTATCGAAACGATAAGCTGCACCATCCCCGCCGCATACGCCGCCCGGGCAGGCACAGCTTTTATTTTCTCCCGCCATACGCGGCTTCTTTGTCAAAACCGGTACTGCCGCCGCATGGCATCAATGCGGCCCTTGCTGAGCGGCACACCGGATTCCGGCCCGTTCTCCAGCCGCAGCGCGTAGCTGTTGCGCGTCCAGCGCACCACCTCCTGTACCTTCTGCATGTTCACAAGGTAGGAGCGGTGGCAGCGAAAAAAGCCGTAGCGTTCCAGCCGGACAGACAGCTCCTCCAGCGTGAGCGCGCAGGCGTATTCTTCGCCCCGGACGCTGAGCGCCGTGCGGCCGGACGCGCTTTCGGCAAAGTCGATGTCCGAGGGATTGAACAGCAGCAATGTCTCCCCGGCTTTGGCCGGGATCTTTTCCACCGCTGTGCCCTGCGCCGCGCTTTCCTCGGCGGCCTCAAGCCTTTCCAATCCGTTCCCGTCCAAATGGTAGCGCTCGCCCGGCAGCAGATAGACCGTGCGCGTGGAAGCCGTGGCCGCGATGCAGCACCGGCCTGTGGACGGCACGCCGTCCATCCATTCCAGAATACGCCTGCATCCTTCCGCGTCCTGCCCGGCCAGCGGTTCTTCGATGTAAAACACCTCGGGAGCGCGGACGATCTCCCGCGCGATGGAAAGCCGCCTGCGCTGGGCCGGCGTCAAACGGCGCAGCGGTGTGCGCCGCGCGTCCTCCAGCCCCATGGCGGCCAGCGCGGCGTCGGCCATGCCCCGTGTGCCCGCCATCCGCTCGAACAGACGCAGGTAAGCGGCCGTATCCATTCTGTCGTAAAAGCCTTCGTCCGCACGCACGAAGCCAACGCTGCGCCCGCTTCGGGCCAGCTCCGCGCGCAAAGGCGCGCAAAGCTCCGGCGCACACTCGAAGTTCACGGCACAGCCGCCGCCTTTCAGCAGCAGTTCCCGGGCTGCGTGCGGCAGCGCCGCACTGCTTTCCATGTCAGCTTTCCTCCCCGATCCGTTCCAAAAACGCTTTGCCGTAGGCGTCGGCCTTTTTGCCGCCCACGCCCGGCACCTTCAAAAATTCAGCCATCGTGCGCGGCTTTTGGGCGCTCATGGCGCGCAGCGTCGCGTCGGTGAAAATAACGAACGCAGGCACGCCCGCGCGCTTTGCGAATTTCAAACGCAGTTCCTTCAGGCGCTCGAACAGCGCCATATCCGCGGGCAATGCCGCCGTGCTCTCGTGGGCGCGGGGTGCCTCCCTGGCCACGCGCAGCGTGACGGTGCCGCCGTATTCCAGAAATTCCAGCGCGGGCGCCCCCAGTGAAAGCGTGGGATACTGCCCCGCTGCCTGTTCCAGATAACCCGCGGCCGTAAGGTGGTTGAAGATCGCGCGCAGCCGCTGCGGCAGCGCCTCGCCCGGCGTGGTCAGTATCGCGTCGGCACGCTCCAGCCGGTGGCGCAGCACGCGCTCGCTCTCGCTGCCGCGCAGTGCGTCGATGACAGTGGCCGCGCCCAGCGGGTAGCGCAGGTCCCTCAGGAACAGGAAGATGATGCGGGCCTCGCCGCTCACGTCCACCTTTTCCGTCTGTGTGCTGCACACCGAGCAGTTGTCGCAGTGTTCGGGCGCGTTCTCGCCGAAATAGCGCAGCAGATACGCCCGCAGGCAGCTGCCGGAATGGCAGTAAAATGTCATACGGCGCAGCCGTTCCTCGTCCTTCTCCCGTACCAGGCGGCGCGTTTCCTCGTCCAGCGCGTCGTTTTCATCGTCCTTTTCAATAAAAAACCGGTTCGTCACCACATCCTTGCCGCCATACAGCAAAATGCAGTCCGCCGGCTGGCCGTCGCGGCCCGCGCGCCCGGCCTCCTGGTAATAGCTCTCGATGTTTTTTGGCATGTTGTAATGCAGCACAAAGCTGACATTGGATTTGTCGATGCCCATGCCGAAAGCGTTCGTCGCCACCATCACCCGCGCTTCGTCATACAAAAACGCGTCCTGGTTGCGCTGGCGCTCGTCCGCCGAAAGGCCCGCGTGATAACGCGTGGCCGCGTAACCGTCGGCCCGCAGCTTTTCGCACACTTCTTCCACGGTCTTGCGCGTCAGGCAGTACACAATGCCCGAAGCGCCCGTGTGGGCCGCCAGATACCGTGTGACGGCCGCGTATTTGTCCCGCGGCTCCTCTACACCAAAATACAAATTCGGCCTGTCGAAGCCCGTCACCACGGTTACAGGGTCCGCGAGGCCCAGCAGGCGCACGATATCCTCCCGCACCTCGCCCGTGGCCGTGGCCGTAAACGCCCCTACCACGGGGCGGCGGGGCAGCGTTTCCAGAAAGCGGGCGATATCCAGATACCCGGGGCGGAAATCCTGCCCCCACTGAGACACGCAGTGGGCCTCGTCCACACACACCATGCTGATGTTCATGCCCTGCGCAAAATTCTGAAAGCGCGGCGTGAACAGCCGCTCGGGCGCGACGTAGATGATTTTATACACACCTTCCATGGCGTTGGCTATGGCCTTCGCCGTCTGCCCCTCCGTCAGGGAAGAGTTCAGGTATGCAGCGCGCACGCCGCTTTGCACCAGCGCGTTCACCTGGTCCTTCATCAGGCTGATGAGCGGCGACACCACCAGCGTGATGCCCGGCAGCAGCAGCGCGGGCAACTGGTAGCACATGGATTTGCCCGCGCCCGTGGGCATGATGCCCATGGCGTCGCGCCCCTGCAAAAGCGCGTCGATGAGCTGCTCCTGCCCGGGGCGAAAACCCTCGTAGCCGAAAACAGATTTGAGCAACGCGCGTTTTTCACTCACCGGTTGTGCTTCCATTCCAAAAATTCCTCGTAAGTGCCCGTGCGGTCCAGACAGCCCGGCTCGCCCAGCGGCAGCTCGATGATGCGGTTCGCGATCTCATCGATGAACTGGTGGTCATGGGACGAGAAAAGCAGGTTGCCGGGAAAGCGCGCCAGGCCGTCGGCCAGCGCCTGGATGCTCTCCAGGTCCAGATGGTTGGTGGGCTGGTCCAGCAGCAGCACATTGGCGTGGGTCATCATCATACGGCTGAGCATACAGCGTACCTTTTCGCCGCCGGACAGCACCTTTGCGGGCTTGTATACCTCGTCGCCGGAAAACAGCATCCGGCCCAGAAAACCGCGCAGATATGTTTCGGTGGTGTCCTCGCTGTACTGGCGCAGCCAACAGATAAGGTCCTCGTCAAAGCCCTCGAAAAAAGCGGAATTGTCTTGGGGAAAATAGCTCTGGCTCGTGGAAACGCCCCACTTGAAGCTCAGGATCTTGAACAGCGCGGTCTGGCCCGCCTCGTTTTCGCCCACGAGGGCGATTTTGTCGCCCTTGTTGGCGATAAAGCTGACATTGTCCAGCACCTTCACGCCGTCCACCGTCTTGGTGATGCCCTCCACAAACAGGATGTCCTTTCCGGCCTCCCGCTCCGGCTCAAAGCCCACATAAGGGTATTTGCGGCTGGAGGCGGGCATCTCCTCCAGCGTAATGGAATCCAGTATCTTCTTGCGGCTTGTGGCCTGCTTGGATTTGGATTTGTTTGCGGAAAAGCGCTGGATAAAGTTTTGCAGATCGCGGATCTTTTCCTCTTTTTTCTTATTCTGGTTGCGGATGAGCTGCTGCATCAGCTGGCTGGATTCGTACCAAAAATCGTAGTTGCCCGCATACATCTGCACCTTGTTGTAATCGATATCCACGATATGGGTGCAAACCGCATTCAAAAAGTGGCGGTCATGGCTGACGACGATGATGGTGCCGGGATAATCCATCAAAAATTCTTCCAGCCAGTCGATGGATTCAATGTCCAGGCCGTTGGTGGGCTCGTCCAGCAGCACGATGGACGGCCGGCCGAACAGAGCCTGCGCCAGCAGTACCTTCACCTTCTGGCGGCCGTCCAGCGCCGACATGGGCGCGGTATGCAGGGCCATCGGAATGCCCAAACCGTTCAAAAGCTGGTCCGCCTCCGTTTCGGCCTCCCAGCCGTTCATCTCGGCAAATTCACCCTCCAACTCAGCGGCTTTTTCACCGTCCGCGTCGGTAAAGTCCTCTTTCGCATACAGCGCTTCTTTTTCTTTCATAATGTCATACAGGCGGCGGTTGCCCATGATGACGGTGTCCATAACATTGTACGCGTCGTATTTGAAATGGTCCTGCTCCAGAACGCTCATCCGGTCGTCTGCGCCCATAGTCACCGAGCCGGTGGTAGGCTCCAGCGCGCCGGAAAGGATGCGCAGCAGCGTGGACTTTCCGGCGCCGTTCGCTCCGATGATGCCATAGCAGTTGCCGGCCGCAAATTTCAGATCGACGTGTTTATACAGCGTGCTGCCCGCGAACTGCAGGCTGACGTCGGTTACAGTTAACATAAAATTCTCCTTTTTCCCGGGCCGCACCGCACAATCCGCGGCTGACGCCTTAAACTCCGTCCCGCCTGCAGCTTTTCCGTCCTGTTTCGCAAAAGCCCTCGCCAAAACACAACGTGCGGCGGTTTCGCCCACGGGCGAAATCGCGCTGAATGGAGCCGCCTGCGCCGAAGGCACAAGCTGTGAGCCTTGTTTCATGTGACGAAAAAATTTTTGTACGGTCCGGCGTTTTGGAATGCTACAGTGCCGCCCTTTTACAAAACGCTATCTTGTTTACCATACCATGCCCGGCACGCTTTGTAAATACCTTTATACTTTATTATTATGGACACACGGCGCTTGACGGATGCCGCCGCCATGCCGTACAATGGATGCTGTACCCCCGCTGCGGCAGCGCCCCGCGCCCCGGGCGGGTTCAGAAAGGAGCGCCGCTTTATGCCGCTGATCATCCCACAGACCCTGCCCGCCTACAAGGCGCTCGAGGAAGAAAACGTGTTCGTCATGCACCGGGCCCGCGCCATGACGCAGGACATCCGCCCGCTGCGCATCCTGCTGGTAAATCTGATGCCGACGAAAATCGCCACCGAAACACAGATCGCCCGCATGCTGGCCAACAGCCCCCTGCAGGTGGAGCTGACGCTGCTGCACATGGATTCCCACGAGAGCACGCATGTGCCCGGAGCGCATCTGGAGGCGTTTTACAAAACCTTCGACGAGATCAAAACCGAGCGCTTCGACGGCATGATCGTTACCGGCGCGCCCGTGGAAATGCTGGCCTACGAGGAAGTAGATTACTGGCCCGAGCTTTGCGCCATTTTTGAATACAGCAAAACGCACGTGTACAGCACGGTGCACATCTGCTGGGGCGCGCAGGCTGCGCTGTATTACCATTACGGCATCCACAAGCGCGTACTGCCGCAAAAAGTGTTCGGCATTTTCGCCCACCGGGTGACACGCCCGAAAAACCCGCTGGTGCGCGGCTTTGACGAAGTGTTCTACGCTCCCCATTCCCGCCATACCGAGCTTTGCCGCGAGGAGGTGGACGCCTGCCCTGCGCTGCGTGTGCTGGCCGAAAGCGGCAGGGCCGGGCTGCATATCCTCGCCACGGATTCCGGCCGCCAGATCTTTGTGTGCGGCCATATGGAATACGACCGCGACACCCTGCGCCTGGAGTACGAGCGCGACGTTAAAAGAGGCCTTCCCATCGCCGTACCGGAGAATTATTTTGAGGATGACGACCCTGCCAAGGGCGTTGTTTTCCGCTGGCGCAGCCACGCCAACCTGTTTTTTTCGAACTGGCTGAATTATTATGTCTATCAGGAAACGCCTTACGATTTGGAGAAGCTGTGAAATGGAAGCAAAGACAGTAAAAAGCAATATGACGGATATGACGCAGGGCAGCCCAGCCAGACTGATCCTGTTTTTCGCGCTGCCGCTGCTGGTGGGCAACATGTTCCAGCAGCTTTACAATATGGTGGACAGCATCGTAGTGGGCCGCTTTGTGGGCAGCACGGCGCTGGCCGCCGTGGGTACGGCGTTTCCTGTGGTGTTCCTGCTGTCCAGTATGTTTATGGGGCTGGGCATCGGAGCCATGGTCATGGTGAGCCAGTTCTACGGTGCGGGCGACGCCGAACGCCTGAAGGCCACCATCGACACTGTCTATACCGCGCTCATCGTCGGCATCGTGCCGCTCTCCATCGTGGGCATCCTTGTCAGCCGCCCCATCATCGCGCTGCTGGCGGTCCCGGCCGACACCGCGGACCAGTGCTGGATCTACATGGTCATCGTGCTGGGCGGGCTGATCGGCAGCCTGGGGTATAATGCCAACTCCGGCATCCTTCAGGGCCTGGGCGACAGCAAAACGCCGCTGCTGTTCCTTGTCATAGCGTGCATCATCAACATCGTACTGGACCTTCTGTTCGTGGTGGTATTCCACTGGGGGGTAGCGGGCGTGGCCATTGCCACCATCATTTCACAGGCGTTCAGCTGGATATTCGGCATTTTCTACATCAACAAAAAATATCCCCAGATCCACATCCATCCGTTCTGCTTCAAGTTCGACAAAGCGCTTTTCGGCCAGATCGTCAAGCTGGGCGTGCCCGCCGGCGTCCAGCAGGCGCTGTTCAGCTTCGGCGTCATGGCCATGCAGCGGCTCATCAACAGCTACGGTTCGGCGTTTATGGCGGGCTTCAACGGCGCCAACAAGCTGGATACCTTTGCCTTTATGCCCATCCAGAGCTTTGCCACCGCAGCCACCACGTTCGTTGGGCAAAACATCGGCGCCAACAGGCCCGAGCGCGTGCACAAGGGCACTGTTGCCACGCTGTGGATGAGCTGCGGCTTCAGCGTGCTGGTGGCCGCGCTGCTGCTGCCTACGGGACGCTTCTGCATGCGTCTGTTCTCCCGCCGTCATTGAAAGCGGATTTGCGTACCTGGCGCGCATTCTGCCGTTCTACTGGATGCTGGCCATTATGTTCGTGCTGTCCAGCATCATGCGGGGCGCGGGCGAGATGATGGTGCCTATGATCTCCAGCCTTGCGGCGCTGTGGCTGGCCCGTGTGCCCGCGGCCTATCTGCTGGCGCATTTTTTCGGGCCGATGAACATCCATTTCTGCTACGCCATCGGCTGGGCGCTGGGGCTGGCCATCTGCGTGCCGTACTATTTCTCCGGCCGCTGGAAAGAAAAAAGCATTGTCGTGCGCGCGGCCGGCGGAAGCTGAATACAAAAAAGCGCCTTGAACGGGACCTTCAAAAGTCCTGTTCAGGGCGCGCTTTTTTGCTGCTGCTATTTTCGACGGTCTGCCCGGACAAAAGGCGGCTCAACGCGCGGCTCCACCAGAAGCCTGTATTTTTCGGGACGGCGGTATGCGTTGCCGTGCGCCTCGCATTCGCGGTAGGCGCGAAGCCGCGCCAAATCAAGTGCGGCAAGATAAATTCCTTCCTCTTTATCCGCTTGCAGGATACAGGTATCCCGCGAGCCCTCCAATTCGGGAAGATATGCTACGCCGTCAAAAGCGCTGGAGCCGCCGTTGCAATCCGGAACAGATGCCGGATAATTGCAGGTTGCGACCGCCAGCATGTTTTCAAAGGCCCTTCCCCGCAGCTGGGAAAGGCGGTTGATTTCCATAGGACAGGCATTGGGAACCAAAATGAGCTCTGCCCCTTTCAGCATCAGGACCCGTGCGCTCTCCGGGAATTCCCTGTCGTAGCAGATCATTGCCCCTACTTTTACTTCACCGCAGGCGGTATCCAAAGCGCAAACGTAAAAATCCTCACCGGGTGTCAGCTCCCGCTCCACATCAAAATCACAGGTATGCACTTTGGCGTAAACGAGCTTTCTCTCTCCGAACCTGTCAAAAAGAACAAGCGTATTGCGCGGGCCTCCCGCATATTCTTCCAGCAGCGTGACGCCGATGGCCATTTCCAGCTCCCCGGCAAGCCGCTGGAAGGAACGGACAAAGCTGCCGCCGGACGGAACAGCCTCAGCCTTCCACTCCTCCGCGGGCCGTCCGTAAATATTGTATCCGTTGCTCCACATCTCGGGGAACAAAGCGATATCCGCCCCCATCTTCTTCGCTTTCCGACAGGCACGGATTCCCTTTTCCAGATTCTCTTCCAAGCCGCCGCAGGGCGCTATCTGCAATAAGGCAATTTTCAAAGGCCGCATATATGCCTCTCCCCCTTTACCGCCCGCACAGCGTGCGAACGCGTTCCGCACACAGCAGCATTCCGGCCACGCCCGCCAGCAGGAACGCCGGCAGCAGACCGATGCCCAGCCGTGCGGCCAGCACGCCGAACAGAGCGGGCACAAATGTGGTGCCCACATATGCGCATGCCATCTGCAGGCCAATGACCGCCTGGGAACGCTCCGCCCCAAAGCGGTAAGGCGTTTCATGGATCATACTCGGGTACACGGGCGCAAAGCCCAGCCCAAGCACGGCCATTGCCGCCACGCCGAACCCGGCAGGCAGCGGCAGCATCAGCAGTACGGCGCCCCCGGCGCTGACGCTGCCCGCGCTGCGAACCGTGCTGCGCGCCAGCCGGATGAGCGCCGCGCTTTTCATACGCATACTGGCAAACCCGGAAAGGAACCGTCCCAAAGTGATGCCCAAAAAGTACAGCGACACGCCCCGGGCCGCCGCCTCTGCTGAAAGCCCCCGTGCTTCCACCAGGTAGCTGGCGCCCCAAAGGCCCGCGGCCGCCTCGATGGCACAATAGAAAAAGAATGTCGCCAGCGCGCCTTTCACACCCGGAATGTTCAGCGTGCTTTGTTTTTTGCCCGCCTGCTTCGCGGCCGCGGCCTCGGCCCGCAGAGCCGCCCGGTCCTCATATCTGTCCCACATGGGCAGCGTGACGGCCAGCACCGCCACCAGACAGAACTGGATGGCACACACCGCGCCGTAACCGCCGCGCCAGCCATGCTTCCCGCCCAGGAACAGCGATAGGATAACAGGCCCCAGTGTAGCTCCCACGCCCCAAAAGCAGTGCAGCCAGCTCATGTGGCGCGCCTCGTAGTGCAGCGCCACAAAGTTGTTCAGCCCCGCGTCCACCGCGCCCGCGCCCAGGCCCATTGGCACCGCCGCCAGCGCAAGCCACCAGAAGCCCGGCGCAAGCGCATAGCCCAGCAGTGCGCAGGCCGTCATTGTCACACTTACCAGCGTTACACGGCCGGTGCCGAAGCGGTGCAGCATCCTGTCCGCCGAAAGGCTGGCCACCACCGTGCCGCCCGCCACGATCATTGAAAGCACGCCCGCACTGTCCAGCGGTACGCCCAGCGCGGGCTGCATAGCGGGCCACGCCGCGCCCAGCAGCGAATCCGGCAAGCCCAGGCTGATGAATGCCGCGTAGATCATACAAAGAAAAAACGTCGCCATAGATCCGGTCCCTTCTGCCCCATCGGGGCGATGTCCTGTGCATGCGCCGGGCTAAGCCTACGGCGCGGTTTAAAACTCCGCAAGCTCCGTAAATGCACTGTCCTCCGCTTCGGTGACGCTCCCATAGATGCACCGGGTCCTGCAGCCCACACGCAGATAATGGCGCAAAACGGTCTTTGCCGTGAAAGGCATCTCCCGTTTCAGCACGCTGTCATACGGCACCCACTCCAGCCTGCCCTCATCACATGTGCCTCTCACTGCGGCGCCGGGCTTCAGCCCTGCAAAAAAATAGTAATTCTGCCGGATCTCCCCGTTTTTCATGCGCAGCGTGATATACCGCAGACGCAGCTCCTCCAGGCTTTCCTCCGTAAGGCCGGTCTCTTCCCGCAGCTCCCGCAGAGCACAGGCCCGAGGGTCGTTCAATTCGGCCTGCTCAAAATGGCCGCCTACGCCGCACCAGGACGGCGCTACCACGCGGGAGCCGACCCGGTACAGCATCAGCAGTTTCCCCTCCCGGAAAAGGTATACCGCAGTCATATTCCGCAGCTTCTCAGCCATGGCGTTTCCCTCCGTCCGGCGCACTGCTGCACGCCAATGTTTCCAGTATAAAACGGGCCGCCCGTTTTTTCAAGCCGGACAGCCTGTTTCATCTTGGAAAAAAAACGCTTTTTCGCCAAGGTGCTTCCGAACAGGCGTTTGGCCCCGTTCGCCGCGCACGGCGGTCTTCGCCGCAGCTTCGCTTTAAACGCCCCGCGCCAGCCCGCGGGGCGCCGCAGCGTTGTTTGGAATGAAAAAGGGGACGGCTGAGCGCTAAGGGCCGCATCCCCTTTCGGCGCGGTTGTCCGCAAGGGGACTTTGCACGCTTCTATACGCGCCTGCGGGCGCAGTTTCCCCTTTGGCCGCATCCGCCCCATGGCCTGCACTTTGCTTCGCAAGGCTGCATGGCTTTGCCGCCGCCAGCTTTTTCTCCGGAAGCTCTTTTACCTTTTCACTTTTTTCGGCATTCCGACAGGCCGCCCGTTTCTTTATCGCCTCGGCAAAAACGGAATGCCGCAGCGCTTCACGCCGCCCCCAGGCTCAGCAGCCACC
>OMBN01001081.1_pt1 | contig 12146 bp, 9 predicted proteins | sample 1644891 | NCBI WGS metagenome assembly OMBN01 (sample SAMEA103958144, study PRJEB25191) | human gut metagenome | reverse complement strand
TCGCCATCCGAAGCAGGTAAAAAACCTGTATTTCTTGCTGAGTCTGGAAAGCTTTCTGATTGCATGGGCGTTGATGCAGATAACCCGTGTGGGTACGCGCCATTTGCTTACCGCCCTGTTTTTTTTGTTGGGACTGGTATTGGTATGGAATGTTTCCCGTCTGGCATCCCGTAAAAATATTTCAAAAGCCACCCGGCGTGCTGCTCTGGGGATGGGAATTCTTTTTACTTTTTTCTACCTTTGCGGAGACTTTGAGGGAATATGCGGAGACCTGACCAATCCCATGTTCCGGTTAACGGTACTGGCAGTGACAGCAGCAGGATTGGGGATTCTTTTTTATAAGGTATTGCTGTTGCTGTTTCTGATGATGGAAAATCGTGTTCTGGCTACCGGACAGGCAGAAACCGGGGCTAATCGTTTGAGTCATTTCCGGTTTGGACTGCTGACATTCGGAATTTGTCTGGTCTGCTGGATGCCGTATTTCCTGAAAAGCTTTCCGGGGATTATGACTGTGGACAGCATGAATCAGTATGCGCAGATCATCGGCATTTATGGACAGAGCAATCATCATCCCTGGATACATACCCAAATCATCAAATTCTTTTACCGGATGGGTCTTCTTTTCACCACAGATCCATCCAAGGCAATCGCTTTTTATACAGTGGCGCAGATGTGTTTTATGGCATTTTGCGTAGCGTATCTGATGCAGTATCTGCATCGTTTTCAACTGAAAACCTGGGTATACGTTCTGGTTCTGGCTTTTTATGCCCTTGTTCCCTACAATGGGGCATATGCAATCTCTATGCTGAAGGATACCGTGTTTGCAGGGTGCGTAATGCTTTATACACTGTCACTGTTTTCCTTATTGCAGGCAACCGAGGAAAACAGGCTTTCTATGAAGCAGAATGGAATGACCCTTCTTCTGATGCTGATATCGGGTGTCTTTTTGAGCTTGTTCCGTTCCAATGGGTTTTATGCCTTCCTGTTTTTGATTCCCTTTACGCTGTTTATTTTCCGTAGGGATTGGAAGCTGGTGCTTCCGGTACAGTTGGGCATTTTGCTGTTGGTACTGATAACCAAGGGACCGATTATGAACACCTGCGGTGTTACACAGCCGGATCTGGTGGAAAGCCTTTCCATGCCCGGACAGCAGATTTCCCGGGTACTGATGAAGGAACGGGAACTGACGGAGGAGCAGTCTGCTTTCCTGAATGAGATTATGGACACTTCCCGGATAGCCGAAGGATATAACCCCTATGTTTCCGATTGGTTTAAACGGTTGGTGCGTATGGGAAATCAGGAATATCTGGAAGAACATTTTGATGAATTTATAAAAATATATGTGCAGCTGGGAATGAAATATCCCGGAGACTATCTGTTGGCATACCGGGATCAGACCATTGGTTACTGGTTTCCTTTATCAGACCAGCCGGAAATTGCTTTGAACGAAGGCGTATGTGAAAACGAATTCGGCTTGCAGACAGAGGCAATTTTAAAAGGAACGTTGGTAGTAAAATGCAATGAGATTTTATTTAAACTACATTTAATAATTCCTGGATATGGACTCCTCTGGAGTGTGGGGGCTCTGTTTTGGGTGATTTTGATCTGCATGTGCATGACCGGTCTATATCGTGAAAAACGCCGGATGCTTTTGTATCTTCCTGCAGTAGCCATTTTCCTAACGCTGATGCTGGCAACCCCCGTAGGCAAGGACTTCCGGTATGCTTACGGATATGTGTACAGTATGCCGCTCTACCTGGTGGTGGCGGGATTACAAGCTTCTGATTTGCAAAGGCTGAAAGCGTAAAACGCTGTGAAACGGGCAGGCAAAAGATAAGCGAAAAGAAGACAGAAAGCAAAGAGGAATGCAGGCGTGAAAACAGAAACGCAAAAAAGAATTACGATGAAAGATATCGTAATTCTTCAACTTATTATCATGATTTATACCTTTTCCAGTATCTGTGCCAAACTGGCTTCCGGACAGGAGACCATATTCCGGCTCCTTTTATTTACCGGGCTGGAATTTTTGTGTCTGGCAGTTTATGCCGTACTCTGGCAGCAGGCAATCAAGAAATTTGATCTGTCTGTGGCTTATGCCAACCGCGCCATGGTACTGCTGTGGTCTATGATCTGGGCAGTACTGGTATTCCATGACACCATTACCCTGAAGAATATCCTGGGGGTGGGACTGGTGATTGCCGGTACCTTCGTGATCAATACAGAGAAGGATGCATCCATGCAGAAAGAGGCGGAAAGGGAGGAAAAAGATGAATAACATGAGTTATTATATCCTTTATCTTATTTCTGTCACGATTGCAGCCTTTTCCCAGCTTCTATTAAAAAAGAGTGCCAACAGAACCCATGAAAGTCTGCTGAAAGAATATCTGAACCTCTATGTGATCGGAGGGTATGGCCTGCTGGTGGTGTCCATGCTTCTTACCATCGGCGCATATCGGGGACTGGCTTATAAAAACGGCCCGATTATAGAATCCCTGGGCTACGTACTTGTTATGTTGTTAAGCGGCATTTTTCTAAAGGAAAAGATCACTGCCAGAAAAATTGCAGGTACGGCACTTATACTGGTCGGGATTTTGGTGTTTTATTTGTAGGGAAATAGTTTTGATAGCGCTTATTGTATTTGCTCATACGATAGGTGGTGGTGAGGGCACGCAGTCGGCCGGCATCCTGACATTCCAGAAGGATGGAATCACGTTTGGCAGAGTCCATGGCTACATAGTCTAGATAGGAAATGCGCAATTCATGGAGCGTTTGCCCACAGGCGGGACAAATTGTTTTGTGTCCGTTTAAAATGTGAAGTCGATTACAGTTCTGACAATAGTGCATGTACATCATATAGAAATTCCCCTTTTCGTATAAAGTTTATACTGCTGATTGTTGCACATATTCTAACGAGCGTCAATGACGCTTCACTGCGGTTTTTCGCCTTACCCTTGCATGAAAAGAGGACATTTGACAGCGCTTGACAAAATATGCCGGTTGTCACTGATTTAGCATAATGTTATAATGCAAAGGTTCCTGACGGATCAGCGAAGAGACATACGGGAACTTAAATCATACAAAAATTAAAACATCATTTGATAAATAGATAGTAAGAAAGGATAGTTTCATGAAAAAGGATCAGGATTGGGAATTCGAGGAATTAGACCGTGAATTTGAAACCACAAGAATGCCGGTGGATGAAATAGAAAAACGACTTGCAAGGGAAAACAGAAAAAGCAGGCAGTCTGGGGAAGCAGAGAGAACGGAAGAGGCGGAAAAGACGATCCGTTATGAGAAGATTCATGAGCCCATCGGTGATGAGACCAGGGTGCTGGATGCTGCACTCAGACTGGAACTGGAGAGACGCATGACCGGTTTTGAGGACGATGCGGAAGATGTCGTGGATGAGATGATCGTCGAGGACGAGGATTTTGACTACTATGAAGCCGATGAGGACAGTGGCTTCGGAGAAGAAGAGGATGGAGACGAGGAGTATTATCAGCGTCCTCCCCGAAGAAACAACGGACATAGAAAAAAAGAAAACTTTTTCCAGAATATGGTTTATTCACTGGCACATATGACCGTCATGGATCGTGTGGTAGTGGCGACAGGAATTCTGGTGTTGATTTTCGCCATTGTGACAGGAACGGTTTATATTTCCACGAAAAATACCCAGGCGGCGGTTGCTTCCTTCAATACGGTAGGGGAACAACTGGCTGGCGTGGAGGTGATCGGGGAAAGTGGTCTTCTGGCAGTAACCGAGGCAACCCTGGCACGGTTAAACAGCTTTGAGGAACCGGAAGAGGAAGAACCGGTTGTGGAAGAGCCTACGGATGAACAGATCCAGGTAGGCATGAAGCTGAGTTCCATTCAGAAAGACTTAAAGATCAAATTTGTCAATAAAAGCACAGATAAATTGATTGCCAGTGTGCCCTTTGCTGTGGATATCAAGAGTCCGGACGGTAAGACCACATCCAAAACAGATGATGACAAGGACGGAATTATATATTTGTCTGGTATCGCTTCCGGCAAATATACCGTAACCATGAAAACGTTAGAGGGATATGACCGCTATTCCATTTCCACTGCCAGCGAGAGCGTAACGGTAAAAGATACCATTGAGTATAAAAAGGTGGATGTCGCTGATGAAGTGAAAACAGAGGCAGAGGTCAATGTTGCCATTGAAGATACGAAAAAGGAAGAAACCGTGGTAGAATCCCAGCTTACGGACACGGTAGAGTGGGTAGAATCCACCAAAAAGGAAAGCAATTCTTCCTATACCGAGGTAAAGAAAAGCGATATCCCGGATCCCTCTACATTAGCAAAAGCCATGAGCCCAACCAATGTGTTCAAGGCTTCCAGAACTTTACTTTTGACCAATGAAGGGACAGGAGATATCCCTGCCCAGACGGTAACCGGAAATGAGAATCCCCAGGAACCGGAAAAGACGAAAAAGCTTTCCCTCAGTGCCGCCAGTGCAGCAGTGAAAGTAGGGGAGAGTACCACTCTGACCATACAGCAGGAAAATATCAGCGACCTTTCTATTTCTCTTTCCAACAGCTCCGTTGCCAGTGTAAAGCGGGACGGCGATAAACTCACCGTAACCGGTCAGGCGGTAGGAGAGACGACATTGGAAGTCAAAGGAGATGGACTGACGGCCACCTGTAAAATCACGGTAACCAAGGATGCCGTGAAGGTTTCCCTTGACCAGACCTCCCTTACTTTGGCAAAGGGGAAAAAGGCCACCTTGAAGGCTACGGTGGAGCATGCTTCCAATACCGGCATTACATGGTCAACTTCTGATGGAAGTATTGCCACAGTCTCAGACAGTGGTGAAGTGACCGGTGTGAAAGCCGGAAAAGTGACGATTACGGCAACCAGCAAAGAAGACGGCAATGCGAAAGCCACCTGTGAAGTGACCGTCAAAGAGGGCTTAGTGGTTGCCCTTGACCAGACCGCAGCAAGCGTAGTACGTGGCAAAACACTGACTTTGAAAGCTACCGTTTCCAATTTTAATTCGGACAGTGGAGTGACCTGGAGCAGCTCTGATAAAAATATCGCCACCGTCACAGATGCAGGTGTCGTAACCGGTGTAAAAGCAGGAAAAGCTACCATTACGGTTACCTGCAAAGAGGACGGTAATGTGAAAGCCACCTGTGAGGTTACTGTTACAGAAGGACTTGTCATTACCTTAGACCCTAAAACCATGACCCTTTACAAAGGCAAAACCGGTGAAATCAAGGTAAAAGTGGAAGGCTTTACCTCCAACAGCAATGTATCCTTTGAAACTAATGATAAAAATATTGCTACCGTTTCCGATAAAGGTGTGGTCACTGGTGTGAACAAAGGTAAAGTGAATATTACGGTTATCAGCCAGGAAAATAAGGATGTAAAGGCAGTCTGCGAGGTAACGGTGAAAGCAGGGGCAGAGGATGATACCACCAGCAAACTCAAGGATAAAAACGGCAACCAGCTTTACTATAAAGACAGCAACGGCAACTATGTGGAGGCAACCTACGCCGACTACTACAAATACGATGTCTTTTACCTGAAAAATCCCAGCTACATCTACACCGGCTGGCAGACCATCGATAATACCTTGTATTTCTTTGATAAAAACGGAAATAAGGTAGTGGGAGATCAGGTTATCCAGGGGGCAAAATACAGCTTCGCAGATTCCGGTGCGTTGATTACCGGCTCCGGCGTCCTGGGAATTGATGTTTCTAAACACAATGGCACGATCGACTGGGCAGCGGTGAAAAATTCCGGTGTTTCCTATGTTATTATCCGTTGTGGTTACCGTGGTTCTACCACCGGCGCACTGATTGAGGATCCGAAGTTCAAGTCCAACATCAAAGGAGCGCAGGCAGCCGGATTAAAGGTGGGAATTTACTTCTTCACCCAGGCAATCAATGAGGCAGAAGCCGTTGAGGAAGCCTCTATGGTACTGCAGCTGATGAAGCCTTATGCGATTTCCTACCCGGTTTATCTGGATGTGGAAAGCAGTGGCGGCAGAGCAGATGGAATCAGCAAGGATACCCGTACTGCAGTCTGCAAAGCATTCTGTGCAACCATTGCGAACTCCGGTTACACCTCCGGTATTTATGCGAATAAAACCTGGCTTAATGAGAAAATCAACACCGCTGCATTGGGGGGTTATAAGATCTGGCTGGCGCAGTATGCAGCAGCCCCCACCTATAATGGTGTTTACCATATGTGGCAGTATAGCTCCAAGGGTTCCGTTTCCGGCATCAGCGGCAGAGTGGACATGAACCTCAGCTATTTGGGGTATTAAAAATATCTTTAAACAAATAAATTTGTATAATCATGAAAATCATGGTAATATGGAATAAGCTATAAAGAAAATAAGATAGGGGGGTTTCTTTACACATGAGAACCTACTTAGTAACCGGTGGCGCCGGATTTATCGGCTCCAACTATATTCACTACATGTTTAAAAAATATGACAACGAAATCCGTATCATTAATGTAGATGCGCTCACTTACGCCGGTAATCTGGAAAACTTAAAAGACATCGAGAGTCGTGACAATTATACCTTTGTAAAAGCAAATATCTGCGACAAAGAAGCGATTTCCAAAATTTTTGCAGAGAATGATATTGATCGTGTGGTTCATTTCGCAGCAGAAAGCCATGTTGACCGCAGCATCCGCCATCCAGAGGTGTTCGTACAGACCAACGTACTGGGAACTGCCGTGATGTTAAACTGTGCAAAGGCTGCCTGGGAGCTGCCGGATGGCACTTTCAAAGAGGGGAAAAAGTTCCTGCATGTTTCCACCGACGAGGTTTATGGTTCTCTGCCGGATGATGACAATGCCTTTTTCTATGAGACCACACCCTACGATCCCCACAGTCCGTACTCTGCAAGTAAGGCAAGCTCGGACATGCTGGTAAAGGCATACATGGATACTTATAAATTCCCTGCCAATATTACCAACTGCTCCAATAACTACGGACCTTATCAGTTCCCCGAGAAGCTGATTCCCCTGATCATCAACAATGCGTTACAGGGCAAAAAACTTCCTGTATATGGTGATGGTAAAAATGTCCGCGACTGGCTGTATGTAGAGGATCATGCGAAAGCAATCGATATGGTACAGGAACAGGGCAGACTGTTTGAAACCTACAATATCGGCGGACACAACGAGAAACAGAATATCGAAATCATCAATATCATTCTGGAAACGCTGCAGGAGATGCTTCCCGACAGTGATCCCAGAAAGGCACATATCAATAAAGATCTGATCACTTATGTGGAAGACCGTAAGGGACATGACCGTCGTTATGCCATTGCCCCGGATAAGATCAAAGCGGAAATCGGCTGGTATCCCGAAACCATGTTCAAGGACGGCATCAAGAAAACCATTGCCTGGTTTTTCGAGCATGAGGACTGGATGAAAAATGTGACCAGCGGTGATTATCAGAAATATTATGCGGAGATGTACGAAGCAAAATAACCAATAGGAAAGAATGGGAAGGAAATACAGAAAGGGACAATACCATGAAGGGAATTATCTTAGCAGGCGGTTCCGGAACCCGTCTGTATCCGTTGACCAAGGCGATTTCAAAGCAGATCATGCCGGTTTATGACAAACCGATGATTTATTATCCCTTGTCAACACTGATGTTAGCCGGTATCAGGGAAATCCTGATTATCTCTACCCCCAGGGATCTTCCGGTGTTCCGTGAATTATTCGGAACCGGAGAGCAGCTTGGACTGCGTATGGAGTATGCCGTACAGGAGCAGCCCAGAGGACTGGCAGATGCCTTTATTATCGGTGCGGATTTCATCGGAAATGACAGCGCGGCACTGGTTCTGGGCGATAATATTTTCTACGGACAGAGTTTCTCCAAGGTGTTACAGCGTGTGGCAGCCCGGGGAAAGGGTGCGACTATCTTCGGTTACTATGTGCGTGACCCCAGAGAGTATGGCGTTGTAGAGTTTGACGAGAACGGAAAAGCCCTTTCTATCGAGGAAAAACCGGAGCATCCCAAGAGCAATTATGCGGTGCCGGGCTTATATTTCTACGATAACGATGTAGTAGAGATTGCAAAGAATGTAAAACCCTCCGCAAGAGGTGAAATCGAGATTACCAGCATCAACAACGAATACCTGAGGAGAGGAACCCTGCAGGTAGAAACGCTGGGTAGAGGCTTCGCCTGGCTGGATACCGGAAGCCATGATTCCCTGTTGGATGCAGCAAACTTTGTGGCAACCTTCCAGAAGAGACAGGGACTGTATGTATCCTGCATTGAGGAGATTGCTTACAAGAGAGGGTTTATCAACAAAGAACAGCTTCTGAAGCTGGCAGAACCCTTGATGAAGACCAACTATGGTAAATATCTGGTAGAGGTTGCAAATGGACTCTAAGCTAATGAGGACGACCATTGTGGCGGTGTGTGCCGCCATACTGGTCGTATTTGCGGTTGTGATTGGGATTAACTGGAAGCAGATTGCCGGCACATCCGATGGGAAGGAAGCAACCTCCACCGAGGCAACTGCTACGGAGGTAACCTCCACCGAGGCAACCTCTGCAGAAGCAGCTTCCACTGAAACTGCATCGGCGCAGAACGGACAGGATACCACGGTGGGAACCGTGCTTGATATGACCCAGACCGCCACAGATTACGGCACCCAGATCGGAAATGACCTCAAAGCCTTTGAACGGGATGAAGCATTTTTTGACCCGGAGCAGACGGATATGGAGGAACTGATGGAGACCGCATCAAAGCGTCTGTCTCTGATGGTTACCAGTGTGGAACGGGATCTGCGTGTGTATGTGGTGGATATATTCGGAGAACCGGTTACCGGTCAACCCTTTGTTGTAACCCTGTCCGGCGAGGATGAATACAAGGATTTAGACCAGGATGGCATGATTTATATTGCAGACTTATCTCCCGGCGAGTATGAGGTGGCACTGGAGGATGCGGGAGAGTATCTGGCACCCTTTGAAACCACCAAAGTACGGGTACAGGATCAGGTCAATTTCCGCCCTCTGGCAGATATTTCCTATATGCTTCATAGCGAAGACGAAATCAATGCGTTGCTGGAGGATACAGGAGAGTCGGATGCGCTGAATGAAGGAGACGAGGAAGCTTCTGTCGATACCATGGATGCCAGTGCCCATTGGGGAATTGATGTTTCCAAGTGGAATAAGGAGATCGACTGGAAACAGGTGGCAGAGTCCGGCGTGGAATTTGTCATCATTCGTTGTGGATACCGTGGTTCTTCCTCTGGTTATCTGGTAGAGGATCCTTATTTCGAACAAAATATACGTGGGGCGAAGGAAGCAGGACTGCAAGTGGGCGTTTACTTCTTTACCCAGGCGATCGATGTGACTGAGGCAGTGGAAGAGGCAAGTATTGCACTGACACTGTGTGCGGAATACGAGTTGGATTACCCCATTTTTATTGATACGGAAGGTGCTGGCGGCAATGGCCGTGCAGACAGTCTGGATGCGGTAACCCGGACAGAAGTTTGTGATGCTTTCTGCCGTACCGTGGAAAGTTCCGGTTATCGTGCCGGTGTGTATGCAAGCTGCAACTGGTTTAACAATAATCTGATTTCCGATGGACTGGGACATCACTATATCTGGCTGGCAGAATATCGGAAGGTGCCGCAGTACAGCGGCAAATACGATATGTGGCAGTATACCTCCAAGGGCAGTGTGGCCGGTATCGATGGAAATGTGGATTTAAATATAGGCTATATAGATTAAATAAATGGAGAAGAGTTATGGGAAAACTGACAGTAGAGACATGTGAGATTGAAGGCTTAAAGGTAATCACCCCCCAGGTGTTCGGTGACGCCAGAGGGTATTTTATGGAGACCTACCAGCAGAAAGATTTTCAGGAGATCGGAATTGCTATGGAATTTGTGCAGGATAATCAGTCTGCATCCAAAAAAGGTGTACTTCGCGGTTTGCACTTCCAGATTCAGTATCCCCAGGACAAGCTGGTCAGAGTAATCCGCGGTGAAGTGTTCGATGTGGCTGTGGATCTGCGTCCGGGCTCCGCTACCTTCGGAAAATGGTTCGGTGTGGTATTATCGGAAGAGAATAAGAAACAGTTTTTTATCCCCAAGGGCTTTGCCCATGGCTTTTATGTCATGTCCGATTATGCAGAATTCTGCTATAAATGCAGTGATTTCTACCATCCCGGCGATGAGGGCGGTCTGATGTGGAACGATCCGGAAATCGGTGTACAGTGGCCGTTGGACAATAGCGTGGAGGTTCTTCTTTCGGATAAGGATAAGGCACATCCTTCTTTCACGGAATACAAAAAGACACGGAATCTGTAGAACTGGTTAGGATATTTGGATGAAACAGAAAGTTAAATGCAGTAAGAAAACAGGAATCGCACTATTCTGGACAGTGGCGGTAATCATTGCCGCCATTATTGTCGTTCATGACAATCAGCTGGCGGATCCTCAGGATGAAATGGTGAAAAAAATCATCTCCTGTGGCGTCATTCTGGCGTCCTGTCTCATTTTCACAAGATTTTATGATAAAATAACGGTTTTGCCCAAGGAACTTTACCAGAACAGGCGATTGATCTGGAAGTTATCGAAAAATGACTTTAAGAAACGGTATGCCGGTTCCTACTTAGGAGCTTTATGGGCATTGGCACAGCCGGTGGTGACCGTGGTCATGTACTGGTTTGTCTTTGACCGGATATTTGGACAAAAAGGGCAGATGTTGGCAGGTGGAGCCGAGCTGCCCTATGTGTTGTTTTTGACAGCGGGCCTTGTACCCTGGTTTTTCTTTACCGAAGCGCTGACCAGCGGAACCATGGCATTACTGGAGTACAACTATTTGGTGAAAAAGGTCGTGTTTAAAATCAGCATTCTTCCTATTGTAAAGGTTATTGCTGCCGTATTTATCCATCTTTTTTTTGTGGCGGTGATGCTGATTGTGGCGGCAATTTACGGGATTTACCCCACCATTTATACCATTCAGCTTTTATATTATAGCTTTTGTCTCTTTATTCTGGTGCTGGCTCTGTGCTATTCCACCTGTGCTATCGTGGTATTTTTCCGGGATCTGGCACAGATTATCAATATCCTGCTTCAGGTGGGTATGTGGGCGACGCCCATTCTCTGGAATATGGATGATGTGCTGAAGGACTCCCCTACCCTACAGACAATAATTAAGATTAATCCCCTGGTATATATTGTGAACGGCTATCGTAGTGCGCTGTGTGAAAAACAGTGGTTTTTCGAGGACTTTTATTCTACCATGTATTTCTGGATCATCACAGTGGTATTGTTTGGTATCGGAGCCATGATTTTCAAACGGTTGAAGGTTCATTTCGCAGATGTACTTTAAAGGATGAAAATTGGAACAGCAACGTGAAAGGTTGACGCGCTATGCAGGAAACAGATAAGGAAAAGACAGAACGTCCTATTGCCATAGAGGTAAAGGATGTGCGGAAGATGTATAAGCTTTATGAGAAAAATTCCGATCGCTTGAAGGAAGCTCTGGGCTTATCCCGTAAGAAAAAATATAAAGAACATTTCGCTTTAAACGGAATCTCCATGAATATTTACCAGGGAGAGACGGTGGGAATCATTGGAACGAACGGATCCGGAAAATCCACGATTTTAAAGATAATAACAGGCGTTTTGAATCCCACCTCCGGTGAGGTGAATGTCAACGGACGGATTTCCGCGCTTCTGGAACTGGGAGCCGGATTTAACATGGAATACAACGGCATCGAAAATGTATATCTGAACGGCACGATGCTGGGCTTTTCCGAAAAAGAAATCGATGAAAAATTACAGGATATCCTGGATTTCGCCGACATCGGGGAATATGTATACCAGCCGGTAAAAACCTATTCCAGCGGTATGTTTGTCCGTCTGGCTTTTGCAGTCGCCATCAATATCGAGCCGGAAATCCTGATCGTGGATGAGGCGCTCTCCGTAGGAGATGTTTTCTTCCAGGCGAAGTGCTATCACAAATTTGAGGAATTTAAAAAGCAGGGGAAAACCATTCTCTTTGTCAGCCACGATTTGAGCAGTATCAGCAAATATTGTGACAGGGTCATTCTGTTGAATCAGGGCAACAAGCTGGGGGAAGGTTCTCCCAAGGAAATGATTGATATTTACAAGCGGGTTCTGGTGGGG
>OMBN01001080.1_pt1 | contig 12155 bp, 10 predicted proteins | sample 1644891 | NCBI WGS metagenome assembly OMBN01 (sample SAMEA103958144, study PRJEB25191) | human gut metagenome | reverse complement strand
CGCGCCGCAGACGGCAATGAGTATATCCGCCACTGTCGGTGGGATGCTCACCCACAGAATGAGCGTGACCGTCACCAGATAGAATACAAAGGTACACACCTTGCCGAACCATTTTGCGCCGTCCAATTTTTTGCCGCGCCGCAGCATCACCAGCCCCGCCACAGCCATAAAGCCTTCCTTAAGTACATACAGCACTACAAGCGCAGCGACCCAGCGATACCGTGTCATCAGGCAGAGCACCACAGCGCCCTCTGTCAGCTTGTCCGCCACAGGGTCCAGCAAAATGCCCAACTCCGTAATCTGGTTGAAACGCCGCGCGATTTTACCATCGAACAAGTCTGTGAAGCCGGATATCCCCAGTACCACAGCCGCCCGAAAAAACTCGGGGGGCGTTTCCGCTTTGAAGTACAGATACACAAACAAAGGGATCAGCAGAATGCGGAAATAGCTAAGGATGTTCGGGATAGTGAACATCTCCCGCAAGGTCGGTTTTTTCATGTTGGATGCTCCTTCACAAGAGATTGCTTTCAGTGCACAGGCCGCGGCTGCATATATAAATTACGAGCCTGTGCAATATTTTTCTTCATGGTTTGACGCAGCGCCGGTAAAGCCCTATAATGGGGGTGTATCCCAAAAGATTTGAGGAGGTTTTGTTTCATGTGGACGCGTGATCTTTTAAAAATGAACGCCAAGCAGGTGCTGCGCAACAACTATTGGATGGCGCTGCTCGTCGCCTTCGTGGCTTCCCTGCTCGCGGGGGGCTCTTCCAACATAGGCCCCACACTGACATTTAATTATACCACAGGTTCTGATCATTACAACTATCAATACGGATATGACCGCGCCGTACTGCCCTATTTCGGCGCTGTGGCCGCCGCCGCATTTGGCTTCGTGCTCATTGCAATGGTGGTTGGCGTTCTCTTTTCCGTGTTTGTAAGCAATCCTGTGACAGTCGGCAAGTGCCGCTATTTTATGGAGAGCCGGGTGGGCAACGCTCCGTTCTCGTCGCTGTTCTCCGCGTTCGGCGGCCCAGCTTACCGCAACGTGGTGAAAGTGATGTTTATGAAAAATCTGTTTATTTTCCTGTGGAGCCTGCTGTTTGTGATCCCCGGCATCTATAAGGCATACCAATACCGCATGGTGGATTACCTGATGGCGGAAAATCCTTACATGACCTACCAGCGTGCGCTGGAGCTCAGCCGCCAGATGACAGATGGCGAGAAGTTCAATATTTTCATTCTGGAGCTCTCGTTCTTCGGTTGGCTTTTTCTGGGAGCGCTTGCCTGTGGTATTGGGGTGTTCTTCGTGAATCCTTACATTGAAGCCACGTTTGCCGAACTGTATGCGGCGCTGCGCGCAAAAGCGTTTGCCACCGGTATGACGGACGCTTCCGAGCTGAGTGATTTTATGCGATACTGACAGCACTTCTTCGTCTTTCATATGCTCTGCAAGACAAAAAGGGACGGCCTGCGGGCCGTCCCTTCTTTGCATTTCTGTTCCGTACCGCCGTTTTGCCTTCACCCGTTACAGGCGGCGGCGCATCCAGCGCAATGTATCTGAAATGACCTCGTCGCGGCAATATTCGTTGAATATCTCATGATACAGTCCGCCGTATATCTTCATCTGCCTGTCCGTCGAAGACGCGGCCGCAAAAAAATCATAGGTGTCCTGCACGCTCACCAATCCATCCTTTTCGCCATGCAGCATCAGAACCGGATAGGTGAAATCCTTCACTGCGGTTTTGAACCACGCCACACCGTCACAGATGGCATAGCATAGGCCCGTGGTAAATGTTTGAGTATTGTACGGATCCTTGCCGTACCAATCCACGACCTCCGGAACAGAGCATACTCCCGTCCCCAGCTCATTCGGCAGCTTCTGGTGCGGCTCCAGTCCTTTGGGCACGCCGGAAATCAGCCCCGCATTGTCCTGGGTGAGCGCGCCGCTGGTGATGATACCGCGCAGATTTTTGTTCGGGTATTTTGCGCCGTACAGCGCCACGGCAAACCCGCCCATACTGTGCCCCAACAGAAATACCGGCAACGCCGAATTTTCGCTGACAGCCATATCGACCACAACGTTTACGTCGTCCAAAAGCTGATTGAAATCGTCGTAATAAGTGCGTTCACCCTCTGAGCGGCCATGGCCGCGATGGTCGAAGCGGTAGGTGCCGAATCCCATTTCATGCATCTTTTCCGCCAGGTAATCGTAACGTCCCTGATGCTCGCACAGGCCGTGCACGATCACGCACACAGCGCGGCAGTCCATATCCACTTCCTTGTTTACAAACAGCTTCGTCCCATCAAACGACAAAACCATATTTTCCGCCATTTTTCTCTCCTCCGTTTCGTTGGGAACCCTGCTGCTTTCAGCATACGGGATTATGAAAAAATTATCAATGTGGAGAATGAACAAAAAAGAGGTCGTTTTCTTGGCACGGACACTTTTATCATGCTGCACCGGAAGAAAAGCTTCAGGAGGCATAGCAGCCACGCAACATCCCATGGCAACACGGTCCAGCGCCCTTTTCCGCCCCAAATGGCATCCCGCAGTTACAGCATGGCGATCAACCACATCATGCGGCAGGTTGTGTGTACCCAAACCTCCTTATATGTCGCATTGTTTTGCATCGGATAGAACGGTTGATCTTCGTTTTCAAAGGTCTCGAACCCTACTGGTACTGCGCCTACAAGCTGCGGGGACATCGGCGCATAAAGAGGATGATAATCGTGTCCCTCCCCATACATACTGCTGACAGCAAAGGGATTGCAGCCGAGAATCCATTCCATCTGACGAACCGCGACCTGCTTGATTTCTCTGTCGTTTAACGCACGCGCCAGCTCCATAGCAGCAAGGGCTCTGCCCATCAGCGTAGCATGGAACCCGCGGAACTGATAAGCAACGGGAAAAACACGCAGATAAAAGCGGTCGTTCAGCCGGATGCCGTTTCTCACCTGAGCATTGTATTCTTCAAGACTCGGCGCTCCGGCGGCACGGGCACCTTCATGCGTTATCGTCGAAAAATCCGTATTGTCCAGTTCATATATACCGTTGGGCAGCAACCCGTAAGGGACCGTGCGTGAAGTGAGCGCTACATATTCCCGATAAAGTTCCAAAGAGTTTTTCCAGCGGGCTGCGTCCTCATGCTCTGGAGCCAAGCGATACAGCATAGCGAATGCTTTGATCGGCGCATGCTCGTAAGAACGATGATAATAGGTCTGGATTCGCTCATGCGTTTCATTCTCATAGAAATAGCCTCTTAATGGGATAGAAAAACTGGGGTCTACCGCGGATGCCTGACATGCCATCAGAATTCTTGCAAAGGAAACGCCACGGGAAAGGTATTCAGTTTCTCCAAACGCTTCATATAACTCCATAGCTGAGATTGCAGCTTGAGCGTTCATCTGAAGCTGCGTATAGCGCGCCCCTGCCGACTCGTTGTCCTGAGACTGATGCATTGCGGCCAGAGCAAATGAAAAATCCTCTTTGGCACAGCGGGCGCACCAATCTGCGAATCTCGGATCTTCATCCCGGAAAAGGGCGATTGCTTTGGCGCACACGCCCGCAATCATAAAGTTATCGAAAGGGCGGTTGCCGGAATCGGCATTGATATCATCCAAGGTCCCCTGAATGTTGTCGCTCCAAAAGCCGATGACTGTTCCGTTGTGTCGGTATCCATCGCCCCAGCGGGTGCGCATCAGCCAGTTCAATCCCCAGCGGGCTTCTTCTTTGGCACGCTGCGACAGTTCCGGTTGGGCTTCCCTCTCGGCGATTGCCAATTCCAGCATGGCGAAAACCGATTCGGCCGTATTGATGGCCGCCTGCGTCAAATCGCCCGCGTCATGCCACCCCCCACACACCGGGAGCCGCCTCCCGTCCGGATGGACGCTCATAACATCCATGTGGCACTCTGTATGGATTCCGGGTACGTCAAAGCCACAACGTTCTGAAAAGAAAAAGTTCAGTGTTTTCCATGCGGCCGGGATATAGGCGTCCCTTCCGATACGGAAAGGACGGCTCTTCTTTCCATCCACTTCAAGAGTATACCACCCTTCCGCTTTCACCGGGGAAAAATCCATTTGCCGGAGTCCATTCGCCTGAGGGACACAATTGCCTTGGAACGTCACTTCGCCGCTGCTGTTTCGCAGATAAAACATCCCTGAACCGGATTGCGCGTAAGCCTGTTTGACCGCTTCCGGACGGTAGCCGCTGTGGCAATAAGCAATTGCACCCGCACGCAGGTCAAACCCTTTATAATGATCTGCCTCCACCTGCTCCAGACACATATTATCCACATAGACCGTTATGCCCTGCGGCGCAGGCACCGGAGTGCGGTGTGCATGGATTGCCAGAGAAATACCTGTGACAAAATCGCGATAGACATAAGGGAACTCCCAAACGATATGCTGCCACTCTCCGTGTGGGATTCCCAATGTATGCGTGCCTTCAAACCGCCCCGGGAGCGGCATGATATGCTTTCCCTGATTATGTATAGAAAGCTCCATGAAGTTATTCGCAATCGCCGGTGAATCGACATAGATCCAAAGCGAAATACGGTTAAACCTCTCCAAATTTTCGCCAGGAAGCAGGCGCATCATGGTCGTGACCGAAAATGCGCGGTTGCTGGGATGTCTGCGGCAACCATCCGTAGGCACATCCAGCCTTATGCTGCCTTTGCCGGAAATGGTATGCTTTTTTCAAAGCTCATAACTCCGGGGCCTTGCAGCCTCACATTATCCGAATCCAGCGGCAGAGCGCGGAAGTCTAATACAGGCTTTGCCAGCCATCGTGCCTCCGCACACTCTTCCAGATCTTTCTCCATTCCCTGCCTGAAGCAGCGGCTGTTCTCCAATTGTCTTTTCATCTGTCCAAGCATTTTTGCTCCTCCTATCACATTCAATAAGGCTTTGCCGTCCACACGGAGCTACACGCCTTATACATTCCTATACGCTTGTTTCCAGGCAAGATCTATGCAAATACCACGAATTCTTACACGAATTCATTTTTCACTGTACATTATATCATTCATCGGTTTTTAATATAGTATGATTTTTCTTCAGCCGTAAGCGGACACGATCCATATTGCAGAACAAAAAGACGGTGCTGCAACCGCCGCACCGTCTTTAAATATTTAAAAATCAAAATTCTGTTGTTTTCAGGCTATCGCTGCCGCATGCCTTACAGGCATTCCAAAAGAGGGATCACATCCGCAAGCGTCGCCGCGCGGGCCGCCCACAGCCCTTCGCTTTCCGGCGGGATGGGAGTGATATCAGGCACAACGACAGCCTTACAGCCCGCAGCCCTTGCCGCCCGCAGTCCGTTGGGGCTGTCCTCCAGCACCAGGCACTCCTCTGCGGGTACGCCCAGTGCCTTTGCTGCCGCCAAAAAGATATCCGGTGCCGGTTTTGCATGTGCCACCTCGTCGCCGCACACCGCAGCTTCAAAAAAGCCGTCTACGCCTGCCATTTTTAAATAGAGCAGCGCCTTTTCCCGCACAGTGGCCGTTGCCAAAGCCGCAGGGATGCCCGCAGCCCGCAAATGCTCCAGAAGCTGCCGCAGGCCGGGCTTCACCGGCAGCCCATCCCGCGCGATGGCCTCATCTGCGTACGCCACACGCAGTGCACGCAATGCATCATAGTCCACCTCCGGGCCCAAGCGTTCCAGATACATCGCACGGCTGTCAGCCACACTCATGCCGCGGCCCGCCGCGATCACCTCGTCGGGCAGTTCCAGCCCCAGCACCTGAGCTCCATACTTCCAACCCCGATGGCCGATGCGCTCCGTGTCGAACATCAATCCGTCCATATCAAATAAAACTCCGCGTATCACAGCTTCCCGCCTTTCACATCTTTTGTACCGCTTCCCATATCTCCCGGATCACAGGGATTCCCTTGCATCTGTTTTCCCGGATGTTCCGCAGCGAAAGCTCGCCGGGATAAACTGTCTGTCCGCCTTCCTCAACCGGCTCAGAGGCCTTCACATCTGCCAGAATCGCGTCCACGATGGCGTCCGTCTGCTGTGCCGTATTGAATTTTTGGGGATCGATGGCGATCATGACCTGTGTCAGACCCACTTCGTCACCGAATGTTCCAATCTTCTGCACCGAATTGCCTGCCGAGAGCACCGTGGCGATGAGGTCCAGCACGATGGAAAGTCCGCTGCCCTTCCAATACCCCATGGGCAGTACGCGCCCCGTCTTTTCAATCTCAGCCGGGTCGCGCGTCAGTTCCCCTTTTGTATCGTAACCGCCCGGCACGGGCAGCTGCACGCCCCGCAGCCGACAGTCCTCGATCTTTCCGTAAGAAAACTGGGATACCGCGCAGTCCAGCACAACATGCTCGCCGTTGGAGCGAGGCACCGCCAAAACGAACGGGTTGTTTCCGATCCTGCGGTCTTTCCCTCCCCATGCGGGCATATTGGGCATTGTGTTGGACCAGCAGATGCCGATGAAGCCTCTGTCTGCTGCCAGCCAGCCATAGGTACCGCCGCGCAGCCAGTGGTTGTTGTTTCCCAGCGCCACCAGACCGACGCCGTTCTCTTTTGCCAGCACACAGGCGCGTTCCATCGCACGCCGGGCGTTCAGCGGGCCAAAGCCTCTATGGCCGTCCCAGCGTTCCAGCACGCCGGAACGCAGTTCACAGGTCGCGCGGGCGCGGGGATCTATCTCCCCTTTGTCCAAATAACGGACGATGCGAGGGAAACGGTTTAACCCATGTGAATATACGCCCGCAAGGCTGTTTTGAGCAAAAATATCCGCCGCATCCGCCGCGTCCTGCGCCGCAAAGCCCTTTTTTTCAAGCACACGGGCAAATTCCCGCGCCATTTCCTCATAAGCGACTCTCATACGTATCCCCCTTTACCAGCCGGCTCACAATGGGCTGGTACTACTTTGCACATGACGTTTCTGCAGCGGTGCCAAACCGGCCAATCACAAAACAGAGCCCGCGCCCGCCTCGAAAGAGACGCAGTGCGGGCTCTCTTTTACGATTTGGCCGGCAGCCGCCCCGTTTTATTCCTTGCGCTCGGAGCCCCAAAAGAACAGGGCCACCGTGCCGGGGCCGGTATGGCTGCCGATGGTAGTACCCACGTGATTGATTTCCACTTTACCGTTCAGCTTGGGGAACTTCTGTTCCACCAGGTCGGCCACTGCGCGGGCGTCCTCATAACAGGCGGAATTAGAAATATAGCACTTTCCATTGTAATTCGTCCCGCCGTCGGCAAACTGTTCCATCCGGGAAACGATCTCTTTGATAACGGCTTTCTTTCCACGTATCTTGGAACGCGGAATCAAACGGCCCTGGTCATCCATATTCAGCAGCGGACAGATATTGAGCACCGTACCGAACCATCCGGACGCCTTCGAAATACGCCCGCCTTTCACATAGAACGTGAGATCTGTCGAAAAAAACCAGTGGTGCAGACGCAGACGGTTGGCCAGCGCCCATTCATATACAGAATCTACATCTTCACCTTTATCTCTTAAGTCTGCCAGACGGTCCATCAGCAGGCCGTAACCTGACGAAGCGCCCAGAGAATCTACAATATAGATTTTCCGATCCGGGTATTTTTGCAGAAGTTCTTCCCGCGCCACACAGGCGGAATTGTATACGCCCGAGATACCCGAGGAAAGCGTGACATGCAGAATATCTTTTCCCTGTTCCAAAAACGGCGTGAAATAAGCAGTAAATTCCTCTACGTTTACCTGGGACGTCTGCGTCTCGGCTCCGTCTGCCATCGCTTGGTAAAACTGATCGAACGGCATGGACTTGCCCAAGTCGTCGGCGTACTGTTTCCCATTTAGGGAATAGTGAAAACAGATATAATGGATATCTCGTGCCGCAAAGTGCTCTGCCGTAAGATCTGCGGTGGAACAGCAGCTCAAAACAAAATCGTTCATAAAACCCCTCCCTTTCCAGCGCCTCCGCCATGCACCCTCACCGGGTGTGCCTGCGGATACTTTTCTTTATTACTATACCATTATTTCCCACAAAATGCAATTCAAACAAAAAGATGCGATTTTACGAACAAATCCCCTCTTGACAAAACATCTGAAAACCGCTTATAATATATAAGCTGATTTAAATAAACAATTATCCTGCAGATGTAGTTTAGTGGTAGAACTCCAGCCTTCCAAGCTGGTCGTGTGGGTTCGATTCCCATCATCTGCTCCAAAAGGCAGCATCTGCGGATGCTGCTTTTTTCCGAAATTGCGCGGCACAAGCAGCCGCTTTCATATGTGAATATCACTGCCACCGGGTAGGAATGCAATTCGCATTCGTTTGTACATCGTTAGGTCTGAGAAGATGTGCATGCGAATGCTTATTTTTTTTGGAGGTTGTATGAAAAAAATTGAAGAACTGCGCCGCTATTTCACCAAGGGCGAGCGAGCGCTGTGGTTTGGTTCCGTATTTGTGATCATTGCGGCTTTTTATTTTTTCGACCGCAGCAATTATTTCACGCTTTTTGCTTCGCTGCTCGGCGTCACATCCCTCATTTTTAACGCAAAGGGAAATCCGTTCGGTCAACTTCTTATGATTCTTTTCAGCCTGCTTTACGGAATCATTTCTTTCACCTTTTCCTATTATGGAGAAATGCTTACTTATGTAGGTATGACTATGCCGATGGCGGTGTTCGCTCTTATTTCCTGGTTGAAAAACCCGTTTAACGGGAACCGGATGGAAGTCAGCGTCAATCACCTGGCCCGAACAGAATGGCGTTTTATGTATCTGGCGGCAATTCTTGTCACTGCGCTTTTTTACTTCATACTGGGGTATTTTCAAACGGCCAACTTAGTCCCGAGCACCCTTTCTGTAACGACAAGCTTCATCGCGGTGTATCTTACCTATAAAAGAAGTCCTTATTATGCGCTCGGGTACGCGGCCAACGACATCGTTCTCATTGTTTTATGGATTTTGGCTGCCCGTCAAAATACATCCTATCTGTCCGTCGTGGTATGCTTTACGGCCTTTCTCGTCAATGATATCTACGGCTTTATCAACTGGTGCAGAATGGGAGAACGGCAGGCTGAAAGCGTGTAAAGGCATCGATAGCACACAAGCCCCCTATAAAAGAGCCCGGCCCCAAGCGGCGCATTACTGCGCCTGTGCATTTGGGAGCCGGGCTCTTGCTTTTATTTGCTTTTCCAGAACAGCTTGGGCACCAAAAGAGAACCGAACGGCCGCTGCGGAGGCGCCGGCGGAGCCTCTGGCGTTTCCAGCTCGAACGTATACCGCTCGTAGGCATTGATCACCTGTGTTTCCCCACACTGCGCACAGCGTGGGATGCGGCCGTAGTTGAGGTGAACGTGTCCATGCACAAAGTACTTCGGCTGAAACTGTCCCAGCATGGCGTTGAAACAGTCAAAACCCATATGTGCGGGGTCTTCTCCGTCGTTGCAGCCGCGGACAGGCGCATGGGCAACGATGATATCTACCCCGCCCATACGGCGTATTTTGGAGGACAGCCGTGCAACACGGCGTTCCATTTCCCTCTGTGTATATTGAAACGGCCCCGGCTTGTACCGCACTGAGCCGCCCAGCCCGGCGATGCGCACGCCGTTCACCTCGTAAACCGTGTCTTCGATGCAGGTGCAGCCTTCCGGCGGCCTGCGCTGGTAGTCCGTATCATGGTTGCCGTGTACATACAGCAGCGGCGCGTGGGTAAACGTTGCCAAAAGTGTGAGATAACTCGCCTTCAGGTCGCCGCAGGAAAGGATCAGATCCACTCCCTCCAGCTTTTCCGGCTGAAAATAATCCCAGAGATATTTTGATTCCACATCGGAAATTGCCAGAATCTTCACACCTGTGCCTCCTTGTAAATTCCCTGGAGGCGCACCAGCGGCTTCGCCTCCTCAATGAGGTCGTCAAAGGCCGGGATATGGCCTTCCACATTTTCCGCCAGCCAGTCCATGCGCAGAATCTCCTCCGGCTCCATCTGTTTGTCTTCGGCCTGTATCATCACGCCGCCCTGGGCGTACAGTTCTCCTTCGAACGGGACGATCGTGCCCGAGCACAGGCCTTTGTGAAGGATCGCGGCAAGGCGCTTCGTCCCGCGGGGCAGGCTGCGGCTTTGCAGCACGTCTATCATTCCCGAGGCCATGCCCCACCAGTAATTGACCGCACGGCCCGCTTCGTTGCCCTCCAGCTTCCAGCGGCCATCCATGATGCCGCGCAGGATACGCTCGTAAAATTCTCCCCAATGCCAGAATGGCATTGCCAGAGGCACCGGCTCCTCCCCGTCCAAACGGTACAGGCCATAGTGCTTATCGCCCCGCGGCAGCCCTGCGTCCTGGCTGGAGATCAGCTCGACGCCGCGTTTTTCCAGCTCGCTTAGCGCGTCCACACCCTTTTCCCCGGTCCACATCAAATGAACCTTGGCACGCGGATTGGCCATCCTTGCGCCCAGCGCGAATGCATTGATGCCCGCGACCATCCCGTAAATGGGATAATTCGCAATGTATCCCACACGGTTATTGTCGGCCAGCGCACCCGCGATTGCCCCAACCAGAAATTTAGCCTCATAAATGCGGCCGTAATAGGTGCGCACACTGGGATGGTCCATATTCAGAGAGCAGTTGAGTATCTTTACCTCCGGATGACGGATGGCCGCACGCAGGCTGCATTCCATCAGCTTCGGCGTCGTGGTAAACAGCACGTCGTTTCCATCGGCAATGGCGCGCTCAATGACCTCGTCGTCATTTTCACCCACCCGGATGTTGTCGTAGCCTTTGGTGAACACCCGCCCGGCAAGGACCTCATCCACATGACCGCGCCCGAATTCATGGGCATAGGTCCACGCGCTGGTATCCGCGCTTTTTTCATATAGGAAGGCCACATTCAAGCGGGACTGTTCCAGCGGCAGGATGCGGCTGATGAGCGGCGGCGCCTGCGTCGTAGGCTCCAGAGACAGCTCCACCGCTTCGTCCTGTGTGAGGGCCTCGATCTCGGACCACATCTTTTCCAGCTCTGCCGCCATCTCCCGGCCCGTTTTGTCCCTGATCGTCTCATAAGGATACACACCCACGAATTTCAAAAGCGCGTCCCCCACGGTAATAGGCAGCCGCGCGCCGCCGCAGCGGTGGAACGCATCCTCGAAATTGTAATATGCCGTCTGGAAGTCCCGCCGGTCTTCTTTGCTCCACGGCTGCCCCGGGCGGCTGTTGACCGCCTGGTCCATTGCCCGGAAGCGTCCCAGCTGGGAAAACCATAGATAATTGACCCCCGTCAGATCATAAAAATCCAGGAATTCATAATAGATCTTGTTTTCCTTGTCCTCTGAGCGGCGCGGCACGATACGCGTGACAGAGCCGGGAATGCTCATCGCCTCGTAGTATTTCATTACGCTGACACGCTTGTTGCCCTCTTCCACATAGAACTTGTTCATGTATTCGTAGGCCTTGATGGGGTCCCGGATGCCCACGGACAAATGCGCGTCACACAGCGCGTTCCATTTCTGGGCAAATTCAGTGTCCTCATCCAGAAGCGGCATGAAATTACCTGCAAATGCCGTTTTGCGCCCGGCCGTTTTCGTACCGACGATGGATGCCAAAGGGATATTTACAACGCCGAGCGGTTCTGTATATTCCACCGCGGTGTGCTCCAGGATCTCGTCCAGTGCCTGCAAATACGGGTAAGTCCCTTTCAGCACGCTCGACCGGAACTCTTTCTGTCCAAGGCGGAGCGCCTTGCGGTAATCTTCCTGTGCCATATCCATTGCCTCCTCTTGTGCTGGTCTCTTTTCTTTATATTATCCTTTTTGATGTGGGAATGCAATTATTTCCTCTTACACCTGGCCGCAAGACTGGCACAAGTGCTGAAAAAGTAGTATACTGGTTGCCGGGCACAGGCCCACTCTGCGAAAAGGAGCTTTCTGCAATGTTCAAACTGGAAACACACTGCCACACCTCTGAAGTGAGTGGCTGCAGCCGCCTGCCCGCCGTGCAGCTCGTCACACAGCTCAAACGCTCCGGTTACGGCGGCGCCGTTATTACAGACCACTTCCACCATGGCTATTTCGACAGCCTTACAGGAAGCTGGACACAAAAGATCGACTGCTTTCTGTCCGGCTACCGCGCCGCGTGTGAAGCAGGGGCACAGGCCGGCCTGCACATTTACTGCGGGCTTGAGTTTCGCACCACCACAAGCGACAACGACTAT
>OMBN01001079.1_pt1 | contig 12180 bp, 6 predicted proteins | sample 1644891 | NCBI WGS metagenome assembly OMBN01 (sample SAMEA103958144, study PRJEB25191) | human gut metagenome | reverse complement strand
GCTGGGGGAAGAAGAAGTAGCTCTGGCACGGCAAAAACTGGGCTGGCACCATCCGCCATTTGAGATCCCTAAAGAGATTTATCACGCCTGGGATGCCCGTGAAAAAGGCGAAAAAGCGCAGCAGAGCTGGAATGAGAAGTTTGCCGCCTATAAAAAGGCTCATCCGCAACTGGCAGAAGAGTTTACCCGTCGGATGAGCGGCGGTTTGCCGAAGGACTGGGAGAAAACGACTCAGAAATATATCAATGAGTTGCAGGCGAATCCGGCGAAAATCGCTACCCGTAAGGCTTCGCAAAATACGCTTAACGCTTACGGGCCGATGCTGCCTGAGTTGCTCGGCGGTTCGGCGGATCTGGCTCCCAGCAACCTGACCATCTGGAAAGGTTCTGTTTCGCTGAAGGAAGATCCGGCGGGCAACTACATTCACTACGGGGTGCGTGAATTTGGTATGACCGCTATCGCCAACGGCATCGCGCACCACGGCGGCTTTGTGCCGTATACCGCGACGTTCCTGATGTTTGTTGAATACGCCCGTAACGCCGCGCGGATGGCGGCACTGATGAAAGCGCGGCAGATTATGGTTTATACCCACGACTCAATTGGTCTGGGCGAAGATGGTCCGACGCACCAGGCTGTTGAGCAACTGGCTAGTCTGCGCTTAACGCCAAATTTCAGCACCTGGCGACCGTGCGATCAGGTGGAAGCGGCGGTTGGCTGGAAGCTGGCGGTTGAGCGCCACAACGGACCGACAGCACTGATCCTCTCAAGGCAGAATCTGGCACAGGTAGAACGAACACCGGATCAGGTTAAAGAGATTGCTCGTGGCGGTTATGTGCTGAAAGACAGCGGCGGTAAGCCAGATATTATTCTGATTGCCACCGGTTCAGAGATGGAAATCACCCTGCAAGCGGCAGAGAAATTAGCGGGAGAAGGTCGCAATGTTCGCGTAGTTTCCCTGCCCTCGACCGATATTTTCGATGCCCAGGATGAGAAATATCGGGAGTCGGTACTGCCTTCAAATGTTTCTGCCCGCGTGGCAGTAGAAGCGGGTATTGCCGATTACTGGTACAAATATGTTGGCCTGAAAGGGGCAATTGTCGGGATGACAGGTTATGGGGAATCAGCTCCGGCGGATAAGCTGTTCCCGTTCTTTGGCTTTACCGCCGAGAATATTGTGGCAAAAGCGCATAAGGTACTGGGAGTGAAAGGTGCCTGATGGTGATCGCCGGATGCTGTATGTTCCCCTCACCCTAACCCTCTCCCCAGAGGGGCGAGGGGACGGTCCGTGCGCTTTTTAGGGGCGCATCTGGGATTTTGTTTAACGGGTGATCCACAACGTGGGCCAGGCGTCTGGCCCATGCCAGTTATCGCAGGTGGGTTCTGCGGCGTAACGCACCAGGCGAAAACGCTGACCGTCAAAGCGCCAGCGCGCCTGAATGCCACAATCGCTTAATCCGCGCCCTTTTGCTAAGGTCACCAGTTCACGCGATTTTTCATCGAATGTTGCGTTCATCAGTTCCAGTTCATTGGTCTCCTGACCGTTGTTGAACGGCAAACGCAACCGTACCGGGCGCGAGGCCAGCGGCTTTTTACGCGACACAATCCATGCCAAATCAATGGTGTTATAGGCCCCAGCCTCACAGCTAATCATCATCAGCGCTTTATCATCGGTCAGCGCAGTGACATTCACCTCACGACGTAACGGATCAAGCGAACAGCGCAGACCATTCATCCGCCAGTTTCCATAATCCAGCAAATCGTTACGTTCTTCGCGTGAGAGTGGCGTCGGCGTTGGGTTAACCACCACGACCTCTTTCAGCGCAGGCGCTGGCGGTACGCTGAGCGGCGGTTCGTCCCCTTTCTTTATCCACGCGGTCTCACTGCCAACGCGCTTTTGCTGGGCATCAATAAACAACAACGCCGCTTTTAAGCCACTCAGAGAAATAGTCTGATTGCCGTCGCGTAAGGTGATCGCCCTCCCTTCCTGAATCATCTGCAAAAACGCGGTGATGGTTGCCGTATCATCGGTTACTAATAACCATGGTGAAATCCGCCACTTGTCACCACTTAACGCCAACGGCTCACCATCTAACAGCAGCCGTGGCGCTATCTCCCCTTCTGACGCATCCGGCGACTTCAACCCGCCGCGCTCAATACGTAAAACGGCATCGGTATGCGCCCCGGCGCTGCGGCTCAGGGTCATCACCAGTCCATTATGATCGCCCGTATTGCGCGCTACACAGAAATTTTGATTATTACAGGTGACCTGCCAGTCGGAAAACGCCCGTTGCGCTGGTGCCGCCCACACCAAAGACATCGGCAACAAAACGAAAAAAAAGAGAAGGAAAATGCGATATCGCATGGACGGTACGACCCCAGAAGTTCAAACAAACAGCACAAGTCGTATCTTCGTTGCGCAGGTAGCGCGGCTCAATCGGATTTGTCGGATTGAGCCAATAATAAACAACGAAATATTATTGTTATTTTTCAGTCCATTAAATGTGACATTTGCAAATAGTTAAGCAATAACACCGTCTTACCGTCACGTATCTCGCCGGTTTTAATCATCTCCAGCGCCTGGCTGAACGGCAGCTCAAGCACTTCAATATCTTCATCTTCGACACCACCACCGGCGTTAGCGCGCTGGCTGTCACTGTATTCGGCGATAAAAAAGTGGATTAGCTCAGTCACACCGCCTGGCGACATATACAGTTCAAATAATTTGCGGACTTCGCCAACTTCATAGCCCGTCTCTTCAATCGCTTCCTTGCGAATGCACACTTCCGGTTCGTCGTTATCCAGCAGCCCGGCGCAGGTTTCAATCAGTTGCCCGCTTTCATTGCCATTAACCCAGGTAGCGACGCGGAACTGGCGAATCAGAACCACGGTCTTTTTCTTCGCGTTGTACAGGAGGATCGTCGCACCATTACCGCGATCGTAAACTTCACGTTTATGGCGGATAACTTCGCCATCTTTGCGCGTGAGATCGTAAGTAATGTTGTGCAGGGTGAAATAGTTATCGGAGAGAATTTTGTCTTTAACGAGGGTGATTTGTTGCGTCATACCGACTCCACAGCGCGAAATGAACAATTATCTTACGCTGTGAAGTCGGGTTTGTCTGCGCAGGCTATCAGTGAGATTTGACTGATTTTACGCCCAGCCAGTCAATGATCCCCTGTGCCGCATGACGTCCTTCTGCCATTGCGGTAACCACCAGATCCGCACCACGCACGGCGTCACCACCGGCGAAGATTTTCGGATTCGTGGTCTGGTAACGGTACTGGCTTTCCACATCCGCGATGATGCGGCCCCATTTGTCTACCGTTACACCGTGCGACTCCAGCCACGGCATCCCGTGCGGATTGAAGCCAAACGCCATAATCACCGCATCGGCTGGCATGACAAATTCACTGCCTTCCACCGGCACTGGACGCCGACGTCCCTGGGCGTCCGGCTCGCCAAGACGCGTGCGCAGGAAACGAATCCTGCAGACGTGACCTTGTTCATTCAGTTCAAGCGCCACCGGCTGGACGTTAAATTCGAAGTTGGCCCCCTCTTCACGGGCGTTCTTCACCTCTTTCTTCGAGCCTGGCATGTTAGCTTCATCACGACGATAAGCGCAGGTGACGTTACTCGCGCCGTGGCGCAGCGCAGTACGCACACAGTCCATCGCGGTGTCGCCGCCGCCCAGTACCACGACGTTAAGTCCGGCAGTATTGATAAACGGCTCTTCCGGTAGCTCTTCGAGTCCCATCACCTGTTTAGTATTGGCGATGAGGAACGGCAGCGCGTCATAAACGCCCGGCGCATCTTCATTGGGTAAACCCGCTTTCATGGAACGGTAAGTGCCTACGCCAACGAAGACCGCGTCGTATTGTTCCAAAAGCGAATTCAAAGAGACATCTTTACCCACTTCACAATTGAGTTCGAAGTGAATCCCCATCGCGCTGAAGATTTCCCGACGGCGTGCCAGCAGGGATTTATCCAGTTTGAAAGAAGGAATGCCGAAAGTGAGCAAGCCACCGATTTCTGGATGGCGATCGTACACCGTCACCGCCACGCCATTGCGGGTGAGAACATCTGCACAGGCCAGCCCTGCCGGACCCGCACCGATAATCGCCACCCGCTTGTCCACTTTGGTGACATGGCTTAAGTCAGGACGCCAACCTTTCGCCAACGCCTGATCTGAAATGTAGCGTTCAATGTTACCGATAGTTACTGCGCCGTGCTCATCGCGAATAGTACAGGCACCTCACACAAACGGTCTTGCGGGCAAACGCGTCCGGTAATTTCCGGCAGGGTGTTGGTCTGGTGAGAAAGCTCGACGGCGGCGTCGATGTTTCCGGCTTTCACCAGTTCAATCCACTGCGGTATATGGTTATGCAGCGGGCAGGTCCATTCACAAACGCTGTGCTCGCCGCACTTAAGGCAGCGCGAGGCTTCCCGTTGTGCCTGATCGGCACGGAATGGCAGATAAATTTCATCAAAACCGGTTTTGCGCGCTTCAATCGCCAGTTTATCTGGCTCGCCACGCGCGGGCGTTGCCTGCATTTGCTCGACTTTACTCATTACCGGCATTTCTTGCGCCGCGGTACTGGCATGCCACGGTTGATGTTCCTGACGTGCGGTGCGCAAGCGGCGGGATTTCGCCATGCCGGAGAGTGCGGCGTCAGTGACCAGTTGCAGCGCGTCCGCCGGGCAATTTTCGACACAGGCAGGACCGTTTTCGCGCCCTGCACAAAGGTCGCATTTATGCGCCGTGGCTTTTACTTTTCCTACCGCAACGGGTGTCAGAACGATTTGCATCGTACCAAATGGACAGGCCACCACGCAGGATTTACAGCCAATACACTTTTGCTGATTGACCTGAATGCTGTCATCAACGTGGCTGATTGCGCCATTAGGGCAGCTACGGGCGCAGGGCGCATCTTCACAATGGTGACAGGTCACTGCACTACGTTGCTGCTGATGTTTGATAACCGTAATTCGGGGATGAAAATGGTGTTGGCTCAGGACATGTTGCTCGTCATTGTGAGCCATGACACAGGCGATTTCACAAGCATGACAACCCAGACATTGCTGACTGTTGGCCATAATAAAACGATTCATAACGACCTTCTTTTTTGGTTGTAAAAACCTTATTCTTTATATGAGTGTTGTTATTACCCGACTTACAGGGGAATCGGCAATGTTCATGTGCCCAGAATAAGTAACTATTTCGCTATAAACTGTGGCAGATCAAATAATCCCATCACTGACTAAATTTCGTTTCAGCGAACTGGAACATTAATGATTTTTTGTGGAGAAGACGCGTGTGATTGTTAAACGACCCGTCTCGGCCAGTCTGGCCCGGGCCTTTTTTTACATTGTGCTGCTGTCGATTCTTTCCACGGGTATCGCTCTGCTAACGCTGGCGAGCAGTTTACGCGACGCTGAGGCTATCAATATTGCCGGATCGCTGCGTATGCAGAGTTACCGCCTGGGCTACGACTTGCAAAGTGGCAGTCCACAACTCAATGCACATCGTCAGTTATTTCAGCAGGCACTGCATTCACCGGTATTAACCAATCTCAACGTCTGGTATGTGCCAGAGGCAGTAAAAACCCGCTATGCGCATCTGAATGCCAACTGGCTGGAGATGAATAATCGGCTCAGCAAGGGCGACTTGCCGTGGTATCAGGCCAATATTAATAATTATGTTAATCAGATAGACCTGTTCGTGCTGGCTTTACAGCACTACGCTGAACGCAAAATGCTGCTGGTGGTGGCAATTTCCCTGGCTGGCGGCATCGGTATTTTCACGCTGGTCTTTTTTACTTTGCGCCGCATACGCCATCAGGTGGTTGCCCCGCTGAATCAGCTGGTTACCGCCAGTCAGCGTATTGAACACGGGCAGTTCGACTCGCCGCCGCTGGATACCAGCCTGCCGAATGAGCTTGGCCTGCTTGCAAAAACCTTTAACCAGATGTCGAGCGAGCTGCATAAATTGTACCGTTCGCTGGAGGCGTCAGTAGAAGAAAAGACCCGCGATCTCCACGAGGCCAAGCGTCGTCTGGAGGTGTTGTATCAGTGTTCGCAGGCGCTAAACACCAGCCAGATTGATGTGCATTGTTTCCGCCATATTTTGCAGATTGTTCGCGACAATGAAGCGGCTGAATATCTGGAGTTAAATGTCGGTGACAACTGGCGGATTAGCGAAGGGCAGCCAAACCCGGAATTGCCGATGCAGATTTTACCGGTGACAATGCAAGAGACGGTTTACGGCGAACTGCACTGGCAAAATAGTCACGTTTCATCATCAGAACCGCTGCTTAACAGCGTTTCGTCGATGCTGGGACGCGGTTTGTACTTTAATCAGGCGCAGAAGCATTTTCAGCAGTTATTGTTGATGGAAGAACGTGCGACCATCGCCCGCGAATTGCACGACTCGCTGGCTCAGGTACTTTCTTACTTACGTATCCAGTTGACGTTACTGAAGCGTTCGATACCGGAAGATAACGCCACCGCACAAAGTATCATGGCCGATTTTTCCCAGGCGTTGAATGATGCTTATCGGCAGTTACGCGAGCTGTTGACTACTTTCCGCCTGACGCTGCAGCAGGCGGATCTCCCCTCCGCGTTGAGGGAAATGCTGGATACGTTACAAAATCAAACCAGCGCCAAACTGACCCTCGACTGCCGTCTGCCAACCCTGGCGCTGGATGCGCAAATGCAGGTGCATTTGTTGCAAATTATTCGCGAAGCGGTGCTGAATGCGATGAAGCACGCCAACGCCAGCGAAATCGCCGTTAGCTGCGTCACCGCGCCGGATGGCAATCACACAGTCTATATTCGCGACAACGGGATTGGCATCGGTGAACCGAAAGAACCCGAAGGCCATTATGGTCTGAATATCATGCGCGAACGCGCGGAAAGATTGGGTGGGACGCTGACTTTTTCACAACCTTCCGGCGGCGGCACGTTAGTGAGTATTAGCTTTCGCTCTGCGGAGGGTGAGGAAAGTCAGCTGATGTAATGCCTCTTATTGACCAAAGAATAGTGGCACTTAAGGTTCAGTATAAAAGGGCATGATAATTTACATTAACTCCTTTTTTTCTCCACGATTGGCTCGTACCTTGCCGCTACAGTGAAGCAAGCCAAGCCTACAACGATACGCAGAAACACGAGGTCCTCTTTTAATGGCGAATTTCTTTATTGATCGCCCCATTTTTGCCTGGGTGCTGGCAATCCTGTTGTGTCTGACAGGTACCCTGGCGATTTTTTCATTGCCCGTTGAACAATACCCCGATCTCGCGCCACCGAATGTGCGAGTGACCGCTAACTATCCCGGCGCATCGGCCCAGACGCTGGAAAACACCGTGACCCAGGTTATCGAGCAAAATATGACGGGCCTCGATAATCTGATGTATATGTCATCTCAGAGCAGCGGCACCGGTCAGGCATCTGTCACGTTAAGTTTTAAAGCAGGCACCGATCCGGACGAAGCCGTGCAGCAAGTACAAAACCAGCTACAATCAGCCATGCGAAAGTTACCGCAGGCGGTGCAAAATCAGGGCGTGACGGTGCGTAAAACCGGCGATACAAACATTCTGACCATTGCCTTCGTCTCTACCGATGGTTCGATGGATAAACAGGATATTGCCGATTATGTTGCCAGTAATATTCAGGACCCGTTAAGCCGCGTGAATGGCGTCGGGGATATCGATGCCTATGGTTCGCAATATTCCATGCGTATCTGGCTGGACCCGGCGAAACTCAACAGTTTCCAGATGACGGCTAAAGATGTCACCGATGCCATTGAATCACAGAACGCGCAGATTGCGGTTGGGCAACTTGGTGGTACGCCTTCCGTCGATAAGCAGGCGCTCAACGCCACCATTAACGCCCAGTCACTGCTGCAAACACCAGAACAGTTCCGCGATATCACCTTGCGGGTGAATCAGGACGGCTCAGAGGTAAGGCTGGGCGATGTCGCCACCGTCGAAATGGGGGCGGAGAAATACGATTATCTTAGCCGCTTCAATGGTAAGCCAGCCTCCGGGCTGGGGGTAAAACTGGCCTCCGGCGCGAACGAAATGGCGACAGCGGAGCTGGTGCTCAATCGTCTCGACGAGCTGGCGCAGTATTTTCCACACGGACTGGAATACAAGGTGGCGTATGAAACCACCTCTTTTGTAAAAGCCTCCATTGAAGACGTGGTGAAAACGCTGCTGGAAGCTATCGCCCTGGTTTTCCTCGTTATGTATCTGTTCCTGCAAAACTTCCGCGCCACGCTGATACCCACTATCGCCGTGCCGGTGGTGTTGATGGGAACCTTCTCGGTGCTTTATGCCTTCGGCTATAGCGTCAACACCTTAACCATGTTCGCGATGGTGCTGGCTATCGGCCTGTTGGTAGATGACGCCATCGTGGTGGTGGAAAACGTCGAACGTATTATGAGTGAGGAAGGACTCACTCCTCGCGAAGCCACACGTAAATCGATGGGGCAAATCCAGGGCGCACTGGTCGGGATTGCGATGGTGCTTTCGGCGGTATTTGTGCCAATGACCTTCTTCGGCGGCACCACCGGGGCCATCTATCGCCAGTTCTCTATTACCATTGTTGCGGCGATGGTGCTGTCAGTACTGGTAGCGATGATCCTCACTCCGGCTCTGTGTGCCACGCTACTTAAGCCACTGAAAAAAGGTGAGCATCACGGGCAAAAAGGCTTTTTTGCCTGGTTTAACCAGATGTTTAACCGCAACTCCGAACGCTACGAAAAAGGGGTGGCGAAAATTCTCCACCGTAGCCTGCGCTGGATTGTGATTTATGTCCTGCTGCTTGGCGGCATGGTGTTCCTGTTCCTGCGTTTGCCGACGTCGTTCTTACCGCTGGAAGACCGTGGCATGTTTACTACCTCGGTACAGTTGCCCAGCGGTTCAACCCAGCAACAGACCCTGAAAGTCGTTGAGCAAATCGAGAAATATTACTTCACCCATGAAAAAGACAACATCATGTCGGTGTTTGCCACCGTGGGTTCTGGCCCTGGGGGTAACGGGCAAAACGTGGCGCGAATGTTTATCCGCCTGAAAGACTGGAGCGAACGCGACAGTAAGACCGGCACCTCGTTTGCCATTATCGAGCGTGCAACGAAGGCGTTTAACAAGATTAAAGAAGCTCGCGTTATCGCCAGCAGCCCGCCAGCAATTAGCGGTCTTGGTAGTTCTGCGGGTTTTGATATGGAGTTGCAGGACCACGCTGGGGCTGGTCACGATGCGCTGATGGCAGCACGAAACCAGTTGCTGGCGCTGGCGGCGGAAAATCCGGAGTTAACCCGTGTACGCCATAACGGCCTCGACGACAGTCCGCAGTTGCAGATTGATATCGATCAGCGTAAAGCTCAGGCGCTGGGCGTTGCTATCGACGATATTAACGACACGCTGCAAACCGCGTGGGGTTCGAGCTATGTGAATGACTTTATGGATCGCGGTCGCGTGAAGAAAGTCTATGTGCAGGCAGCTGCGCCGTATCGCATGCTGCCAGATGACATCAATCTCTGGTATGTCCGAAATAAAGATGGCGGCATGGTGCCCTTCTCTGCTTTCGCGACCTCACGCTGGGAGACAGGCTCGCCGCGTCTGGAACGCTATAACGGTTATTCTGCGGTTGAGATTGTTGGGGAAGCCGCACCGGGGGTCAGTACCGGTACGGCGATGGATATTATGGAATCGTTAGTGAAGCAGCTGCCAAACGGCTTTGGTCTGGAGTGGACGGCGATGTCGTATCAGGAGCGGCTTTCCGGCGCGCAGGCTCCGGCGCTGTACGCCATTTCCTTGCTGGTGGTATTCCTGTGTCTGGCGGCATTGTATGAAAGCTGGTCGGTGCCGTTCTCGGTAATGCTGGTCGTGCCGCTGGGGGTTATCGGCGCGCTGCTGGCAACCTGGATGCGCGGGCTGGAAAACGATGTTTACTTCCAGGTGGGTCTGTTAACGGTCATTGGTTTATCGGCGAAAAACGCTATCCTGATCGTCGAGTTTGCTAACGAGATGAACCAAAAAGGCCACGACCTGTTTGAAGCGACGCTCCACGCCTGCCGTCAGCGTTTACGCCCGATTCTGATGACCTCGCTGGCATTTATCTTCGGCGTATTGCCAATGGCAACCAGCACAGGTGCCGGTTCCGGTGGTCAGCATGCGGTGGGTACTGGCGTAATGGGCGGGATGATTTCGGCCACTATTCTGGCTATTTACTTCGTGCCGCTGTTCTTTGTGCTGGTGCGCCGCCGCTTCCCGCTGAAGCCGCGCCCGGAATAAGCAATAAAAAAGGCGACATGCCAATGTGTCGCCCTTTTCAACTTTCCGATTAAGAACCTGCTCAGCAGGTTCTTGCTGTTTGTACTTTGTCTCAGGAATTACTTACGAAGCATAACTTCGATAAAGTCTTTCCAGTTCCCCAGTTCACGTTCAATCATAACAACCTCTCTTATAATTATGGGTATTCTACGGAAACAATATACCGTGGTGAAGCTAATTTACTCGATTGCTGCGATGACTACCTCCGGGGGACAAACCTTATGTAAATACTATGGTCCTGCGGTGATGATTTGTATGTGATACACCGCAACATTTCGAGATATTCATACGGCATCTAATACTGATTTAATTCTGGTTAAAATACAGACAGATAACAAGATGAATATTCTTAATGTTTACGTTAAAAATGTTTAATGTTATTTAATAGTTGTTAATTTGAATACTTCGATAATGTTATATTTCCTGATAATCATTTGCAGGCAAAATGTTTTCACCTTTAAATGAGTATTTATTCTCATAAATCGAAAAAGGATTCATTATGGTTACACTTTACGGCATCAAAAATTGTGACACCATTAAAAAGGCTCGCCGTTGGCTGGAAGCCAATAACATCGACTATCGTTTTCATGATTACCGAGTCGATGGATTGGACAACGAATTATTGAACGGTTTTATCAACGAATTAGGCTGGGAAGCGTTACTCAACACCCGTGGTACAACCTGGCGTAAACTGGACGAAATCACCCGCAATAAAATCACCGATGCGGCCTCTGCGGCGACATTAATGACTGAAATGCCTGCAATTATCAAACGTCCATTGCTCTGCGCGCCTGGTAAGCCTATGCTGCTGGGTTTCAGTGAATCCAGTTATCAGCAATTTTTCCATGAGGTGTAGTCTATGTCGTGCCCGGTTATTGAGCTGACACAACAGCTTATTCGCCGCCCTTCCCTGAGTCCTGATGACGCAGGATGCCAGGCTTTGTTGATTGAACGTTTGCAGGCGATCGGTTTTACCGTTGAACGCATGGACTTTGCCGACACGCAGAATTTTTGGGCATGGCGTGGGCAGGGTGAAACGTTAGCCTTTGCCGGGCATACCGACGTGGTGCCGCCTGGCGACGCCGACCGTTGGATCAATCCGCCGTTTGAACCAACCATTCGTGACGGCATGTTATTCGGGCGCGGTGCGGCAGATATGAAAGGCTCGCTGGCGGCGATGGTGGTAGCTGCAGAACGTTTTGTCGCACAACATCCCAACCATACGGGGCGACTGGCATTTCTGATCACCTCTGATGAAGAAGCCAGTGCACACAATGGTACGGTAAAAGTCGTCGAAGCGTTAATGGCACGTAATGAGCGTCTCGATTACTGCCTGGTTGGCGAACCGTCGAGTATCGAAGTGGTAGGTGATGTGGTGAAAAATGGTCGTCGCGGATCGTTAACCTGCAACCTTACCATTCATGGCGTTCAGGGGCATGTTGCCTACCCACATCTGGCTGACAATCCGGTACATCGCGCAGCACCTTTCATTAATGAATTAGTGGCTATTGAGTGGGATCAGGGTAATGAATTCTTCCCGGCGACCAGTATGCAGATTGCCAATATTCAGGCGGGAACGGGCAGTAACAACGTTATTCCAGGTGAACTGTTTGTGCAGTTTAACTTCCGCTTTAGCACCGAACTGACGGATGAGATGATCAAAGCGCAGGTGCTTGCCCTGCTTGAAAAACATCAACTGCGCTATACGGTGGATTGGTGGCTTTCCGGGCAGCCATTTTTGACCGCGCGCGGTAAACTGGTGGATGCGGTCGTTAACGCGGTTGAGCACTATAATGAAATTAAACCGCAGCTACTGACCACAGGCGGAACGTCCGACGGGCGCTTTATT
>OMBN01001032.1_pt1 | contig 12686 bp, 10 predicted proteins | sample 1644891 | NCBI WGS metagenome assembly OMBN01 (sample SAMEA103958144, study PRJEB25191) | human gut metagenome | reverse complement strand
TCGTGAGCGAGCCGATGCGGATATTCTCCTGCTCGTCCATGCAGATGCCGCGGATTTCATTGACCTTCTGAATGGAGATCAGCTCCTTACCGGCGCGCCGTCCCTCGCGCATCTGGACGAGCACGTCCGTGCCGCCCGCGATGATCTGCGCCTCGGGATGCTCCAGGCGGAGCTTTATGGCTTCCTCCACGCTGTACGCTTCATAGAGCGCTTTCATATCATACATAGTCTGTTCCCTCCCTCAGTCCTGGATCAGGCCAGCTTCGGTGAATTTGGCGAAAAGGATATGCGGCGTGATCGGCGCCTGATCGATGGCGACGCCGGTCGCCTGATAGATGGCGTTGCGGATCGCCGGAGCCGGAGAGCACGCGGGCGGCTCGCCCAGCGCCTTGGTGCCGTAGGCGGACGTCGGCTCGTAATTCTCCACAAACTCCGCCTCGATATCCGGATGATCCATGAAGGTCGAAAGCTTATAGTCCAGCAGGTTGTTGTTGAGCGGCTTGCCGGTCTTGGGATCGAACAGGAGCTGTTCGGACAGGCCGTAGCCGATGCCCATGGACATACCGCCGTGGACCTGCGCCTCGGCAAGGGCGGGATTGATGAGCCTGCCGCAGTCATGGACATTCACGATATGCAGCAGCTTGACCTTGCACATCGGGATATCGACCTCGACCTCGGCAAACGTGCAGCCGAAGGAATAGGCGTTGTTGCGGATGGTGTAGGTCGATTCCGCCGTGATATGCTCGGAATGCACTGCATTATACTGCGCGGTCATGGACAGCTCGGAGAGGCTCATGAGCACCCGGCCGTCCGTGATGCGGACGATGTTGGAATCGATGATGTTCATGTTGTAGGTCGCCTGCCGCGTGACCTCGCAGGCATACTCAAGAATCTTTTTCTTGAGCATCTCCGCAGTCTGGCGGATGGAGAAGCCCGCGGTGAAGGTCTGTCGGGAGGCATAGGCGCCGAGGCCCGTCGGCGTCACGTCGGTGTCCTGACAGGACAGGACGTGTACCTTCTTATAATCGGACAGGCCGAGCGTTTCCGCGCACATCTGTGCATAGGCGGTGTCCGCGCCCTGACCGATCTCCGTCTCGCCGACCTGAAGATTGACCGTGCCGTCAAGGTTCAGCTGCAAGCGGCAGGAGGAGGTCTCCAGCGAAATGGGATAGACGGCGGTGTTGTACCAGAAGGTCGCAAGGCCGATGCCGCGGCGGACGGGGCCGGTCTGGTTGGCGTAGGCCTTGACCTTTTCCTCGTAGCCGATGGCCTTCATGCCCTTTTCCATACACTGCCGGTAGGAGTCCTCGTAAAGCTCGTTGTGCGAGAAGCCGTCCACATAGCCGGGCTTCATCAGATTCTGCCAGCGGTAGTCCAGCGGCGTCATGCCGACGGCCTTTGCACACTCCTCCGCGTGGGATTCGTCCGCGAACGATGCCTGCGGCATACCGTAGCCGCGCATGGCGCCCGCCGCCGGGCGGTTGGTGAACACGGTATAGGCGTCTCCCTCAAAATTGGGGCAGGGATAATGCTGGTTGAACGAACCGAGCGCCTTGGCGACGATGGAGTGGCCGTGCGAGGCGTAGGCGCCCTGATTGGAGAAGCACTCGACCTTCTTGGCGGCGATGGTGCCATCCTTGCGGAGCCACGAAATGATGTGAATCCGGATGGCGTGGCGGACGCGGTTGGAGACGAAGGTCTCCTCGCGCGAGCAGTCGAAGCGGACGCAGCGGCCTCCGACCTGCGTGCAGCACCATGCGCACAGCGGCTCATACAGGCTGTCCTGCTTGTTGCCGAAGCCGCCGCCGATGTACGGCTTGACGATGCGGATATCGCCCCATGGGCGGCCAAGCGCCTGTCCGACGATACGGCGCACGATGTGCGGGATCTGCGTGGAGCTGGTCACGACCAGACGACCGTTTTCTTCATAGCAGAAGCAGCCGTGGTTCTCGATGTGGCAGTGCTGCACGGTGGGGGTGTCATACCAGCCCTCGGCCTTGATGAGGCCCGGCTCCTGAATTGCCTCGGCATAATTGCCGACGGCCATGGTCGTGTGCTTGAGAACGTTGTTGGGGAAGCGCTCATGCAGCTGCGGCGCGCCGTCCTTCATGGCCTCCTGTGCATCCAGCACGAACGGCAGCTCTTCATATTCCACCTTGATGGCGCGAACGGCCTGCATCGCCGCGACCTCATTTTCCGCAATGACCGCGCACACATCGTCGCCGTAGTAGCGCACATGCCGGTTCAGCAGATAGCGGTCGGCGATGTCCTGATGTCCGGGGTCCATCGACCACGGGTGGCCCGCCGTCGGGAACGGGATATCCGGAACGTCGAAGCAGGTGAGGATCTTCACCACACCCTTGATCTTTTCCGCCTCGCTCAAATCGACCGACTTCACGAAGCCGTGCGCGATCGTCGAGTGCTTGATGCGCACATACAGCGCATCCGCCGGCACCAGATCCTCATAATATTTTGTTCTGCCGGTCGCCTTGTCAAAGGCGTCCACACGGACTTCGCTGTTTCCTACGATGCCCATTGCGTTCCCTCCATTATCTGTGTAAGCTGCTTTTCGTCGGTTTTACCTGTTTTTCCCGAAGAAACCACTCTGTATTTGTTATAATTATAGCATCGCCGTCCGTCCTTGGAAAGCAAAATCGTAATTCTAATTTGTAGATAACGGTTTTTTCGGAACTGTCGAACATTCCGGCCGTTTCTTGACTTTTTCCATAAAAACGGGCTATACTGTTTTGTAGAAAATGCTGTGTGCTATTGGGAGGTATTCCATGGATCCTGCTGCATCTCTCCGCATCGGCTGTCTGGTCATGGCCGCCGGAAACGCCAGCCGCTTCGGCGCGAACAAGCTCGCCGCCGAGCTTGACGGGCGGACGCTCATTGAACGCGCGCTGGACGCCGTCCCGAAGGGGATGTTCGCCGCCGTCTGCGTCGCGTCGCAGTATGAAGGAATCGAGGAGCTGGCCGGAAAATACGGCTTCGCCGCCATCCACAACGCGCATCCGGACTGGGGTCTGAGCTACACCATCCGCCTCGGGACGCAGGCCATGCGGGCGTGCGACGGAATTTTGTATCTTGTCGCCGATCAGCCGCTTCTGCGGCGGGACTCCGTGCAGCGCATCGCGGAAGCATGGCTCCGCACGCCGGAGAAGATCGCCGGAGCCTCTCACGAGGGACGGCGCGGAAATCCGAATCTCTTTCCGGCCCGCTTTTTCCCGGAGCTGCTGGCTCTGGAGGGAGACTGCGGCGGGAATCTCGTTATCAAGCGCCATACGGAGGACTATCTTCCGGTGGAGCTGGCTCCGGAGGAGCTGCGCGACTGCGACACTCCGCAGGAGCTTGCCGCGCTGCGGATGCAGGCAGAATAAATTCAGGCGTCCTGCGTATCTCAGGACGCCTGTTTTGTTATTTTTCCGAAGCTTCGGACGCATACTCTTCCTCGTCCTCCGGGAAGGACGGTTCGCTCGTCAGCAGTGCCCGTTCCAGCTCCTTCGCGCGTTCCAGCTCCGGGAAGGGCACAAACAGCTCCGTATAGGCGCTGCGCTCCCCCGAATAACCGAAGCCCCGCTGCGGCACCGGACGGGTCACGACCGCGATCCGTTCCTCCTGCAGAAGCTCCGCCAGCATCTGCGCCCACGGCTCGTTCCGGCTGGAAAGGAAGCAGTAATCGTCCGCCCTCGGCTCCCGCAGCGGCCTTGTCCCGCAATAGCCGCAGACCGGCCACTCGCACAGCAGATGGCAGTTTTCACAGTAATACATTCCGTTTGCCTCCTTTTCGGTCGTAAAGCGGCTCATTTTCCGGCCTTCAGCTGCTTTCTCTGCTCCTTGGTGTGGAAGAAGTGCTCCAGAACGGGGACAAACAGGAAGCAGGAGAACGCCGCGGTAAAGCCGCCGTTATACAGGCAGAAGGAGCCGTGCAGCAGCGGCACGCACGTCACGAGCGTATAGTGGATCATGCCGAATACGATGCCTGCCAGCCAGCCGTAGACGCCGGAAACCGGCGACAGGCCGTTTGCAAAGCACAGACCGATGACGATCGCCTGCGCATTTGCCATAAGCGTATGCTCCGCGCCGGTGAGGCCGCAGACGAATTTGGCGACAAAGCTCGCCGCCACATAGCCGACCATGATCGGCCAGACGTTCGCCGGATGGCTGCCCTTGAAGCAGCAGCAGACCATGCAGAACACGCAGCCGAGCGTCGCGGCGTTCCATTTTGCGCCGATGAGCAGATAATACAGCACGATGAACAGGCCGTAGACGCCGAAATTCAGGATCGCCGCGCCGGAGCCGTATTTTGTACCGTAATCGACGTTGTAGCCGCTGTCGCGCAGGAGCTTTCCGTATGCCCTTCCGCCGCCCATCGCAAGGCCCCAGATGATGGCGAGGCCGAACACGACACCGCAGAACGCGAGGCTGAGCGCCAGGAAGCCGTCGCCCAGACCGACGTTCTCCGACGCGGGGGGCACGGAGGTGAAGATCTTATACAGAAGCGAGCGCAGGAAGAACGCGATCAGGCCAATGGGCACCGCCGCGTTATACAGGTCGTAGCCCTTGTGCATCTGCGGGCTGTGCGGCTGGACGGCCGGGAAAATAAAGCCGATAAAAATGCCGACGGCCAGCGCGATCCCCACGCCGAGGCCCGTAAAGCCGTGCCACGCCTCGCCGGGATAGCGGAAAAGCATCTCGGTGATAAGCGGCGCAAGGCCCGTCGAAAACAGGAAGGCATTCGCCATCGCGCCCGGCTTTTTCTTTGTGACAAGGCTGTAGATCAGCACGCCCGCAAAGGAAAACCAGATGTTCAGGATCGTCGTGCCCCAGAAGCAGAAGCCTGCCGTCAGGAAAAACGCGAGGACGGACACGCCGTCCGGCTTGCTGCCGGGCAGGCAGTACAGCCCGAGGCAGACGGCGCAGACCAGCGCGGCGTTCAGAAACGTTCCGGCGAGGCCGCCGTAGCTGGCGTCAAAGTAGCTCTTGACCGTCTGACCGGACTGGGTGCAGATACGGCCCACGCCCGCAAGCGCCTCCGATACCGTCGTACCGAAGACGATCATGCAGACAATCGCCGTCAGCAGGCAGAGAAGCGTAAACACAGCAAACAGCCAGCGAATCGCCGATTCCGGCTGTCTGACTTTTTCGTTCATAGACTCAACTCCTCTCTCAAAAAACACTGCCGCCGGGGATCCCCGGCGGCAGTCACACGTTTATTACAGCGTCCGTTCCGCTGCCTCGACCACATGGCCGATCAGCACGGACGTGGTGACGGAGCCAACGCCGCCGGGAACAGGCGTGATGGCCTCGACGATGGGTTCGACCTCGGAGAACACCGCGTCGCCCGCGATGGCGCCCTTGCCGCCCTTGGAATTGATCTTCTCGGGGTCCCAGTTGATTGAAACGTCAATGACGATCTGGCCGGGCGCCACATAGTCCTTCGTCAGGCTGTTGAGAACGCCCGCCGCAGAGACCAGAATGTCCGCCTTGCGGGCGATCCCGGCCACGTCCACGGTCTTGGTGTGGCAGACGGTGACGGTCGCGTTCTTGGCCATCAGCATCATGGCCGCAGGCTTGCCGACGACCAGCGAACGGCCGATGACGACGGCGTTCTTGCCCTTGCAGTCGATGCCGTAGTAATCCAGGATCTCCATGCAGGCCTGCGGAGTGCAGGGTGCAAAGCCGAGCTTCTTGCCGGTGAACACGCCGGAATTGGAGAGATCGGTCATGCAGTCCACGTCCTTCGCAGCGGCCAGATGGTTGCAGATCTCATCCTGATCGGCCTTGAGGTGCTTCGGCAGCGGCCGGAACATCAGGCAGCCGTGGATGGAGTCATCTGCGTTGATGGCCTCGATCTGCGCGATGAGTGCTTCCTTCGTCACATCCTCGGGCAGGACGAACTTCACGACCTCGACGCCGATCAGCTCCGCGCGGGCAGTCGCGCCCTTTTCATAGGACAGATCGGACGGATTCTCACCACAGCGGACGATGGCCAGCTTCGGGCTGACGCCCTTTTCCTTCAAAGCCGCGACGCGCGCCTGAAGCTTCTCGTTCATCGCAGCGGTAACTTCCTTGCCAAGCAGCAGTTTTGCCATGATCCTCTCTCCTTCTCACTTAAAGAAACCGGCCTTGACGCTCTCGAAGATCTCGTCCGCCAGCTTACCGTATTTGTCAAGCATACCAAGGCACTTCGCGTTCATTTTCTCCGCGACCTCGCGGTTCTGGAGCGTCTTGGTGTTGATGAAAACGTTGAGGGAAGCTGCCTGAAGCGCAGCCTTCACGATCGTCGCGCCGCAGCCCGCGTCGGAGACGGCAAGGCGGGAGCCCTTCGCCGCGAACACGGCGATGGCGTCCAGAGACTCGCAGCAAAGCTCCATGATGTGCATGGGGACCTGGCAGGCCGTGATGGTCGCCTTTTCCATGATCTCGGGGCGGCTGGGATCGTCCTTCGGAATGCCATATGCCTTCGCCAGCGGGACAAAGCCCTCCGCGTCTGCGGGGACCTGATCGAGCAGCTCGTTCTGGAGCGCGTCGCATTTTGCCTTGAGGGCGATGATCTCCTCCTCCACATCGGCATACTTCTTCTTGCCAACGGTCAAAGAGCCGACCATATTGCCGAGCGCCGTGCCGAGTGCGGCCACCAGCGCGGAAGCGCCGCCGCCGCCGGGAGCAGGCTCATTCGAGGCGAGGACCGTGACAAATTCACGGCAGGATCTCGTCGTCATATCCATCGTATTATTTCTCCTTATTCAATGAAGAGCAGGCGGCGGTTTTTCCGCCGCCTGCCGGTGATTTGTGTGATCTTGTTATCCACAGGACATGGCCCTGCGCTCAGAGCATCAGAACAGTCCGGAAACCTTGCCGGTCTCGGTATCGACGTCGATGCGGCGATAAGCCGGGTTCGCGGCGGTACCGGGCATCATGGAGATGGTGCCGGCCATCGGGCAGAGGAACTTCGCGCCGCCATACTCCAGAATGTCGCGGATGGCGAGGCGCCAGCCCTTCGGCTCGCCCTTCTTGGTGGGATCGTCGGACAGGGACAGATGGGTCTTGACCATCATGGTGCAGTAGTCGGCGTACTTCGGGTCGGCCTCGAAGCGCTCCGCCTTCTGGACAGCCAGAGGCGCCCAGTCAACGCCGTCGGCGCCGTAGACTTCCTTGGCGATCAGCTCGACGCGCTGACGCAGCGGCATCTCCAGATCATACAGGAACTTGATGTTGACCGGCTCCTCGCAGGCCTCGACAACGGTCTGAGCCAGCTCGATCGCACCCTCGCCGCCGTAACGCCAGTGGTTGGACTCGGCGCAGCGGACACCGTGCTCCTTGCAGAGCTTCTTGAGCAGAGCGATCTCGGCATCGGTATCAGTGTAGAAGCGGTTGATGCAGACGACCGGGTTGATGCCGGACTTCTTGATGGTGTTCACATGGTGGAACAGGTTGCAGGTGCCCTTCTCCAGAAGCTCGAGGTTCTCCTCGGTGTACTCCTTGGGCAGCGGTGCGCCCGGGGTGACCTTCGGGCCGCCGCCGTGCATCTTGAGCGCGCGGACGGTCGCGACCAGAACGGAGACGTTCGGGGTCAGGCCGGACAGACGGGTCTTGACGTTCCAGAACTTTTCAAAGCCGATGTCGGCAGCGAAGCCGGACTCGGTGACATGATAGTCGAACAGCTTGAGGGCCAGACGGTCAGCGATAACAGAGGACTGGCCGATGGCGATGTTGGCGAACGGGCCGGCGTGAACGAGGACCGGCTGATGCTCGACAGAGTAGCACATGGTGGGGTTGATGGTGTTGCGCATCCACGCGGTCATGGCGCCGGCGACCTCGAGATCCTCGCAGGTGACAGGCTCGCCGCTGCGGGAGTAGGCGACGACGATCTTGCCGATACGCTCACGCAGATCCTTCAGGTCGCGCGCGACGGCGAGAATGGCCATCAGCTCGGAGCCGACGGCGATGCCGAACTTGGACTCCATCAGGTAGCCGTCCAGACGGCCGCCGAGGCCGATGATGATGTTGCGAAGGCCCTGTGCGCAGAAGTCCATGACCCAGCCCATCTCGACACGCTTGGGGTCGATGTCGAGACGCTTGAGGCCCTTCTTTGCCAGCCATTCGTCATTGTTATTGCGCTCGTGCTGCATACGAGCGGTCAAAGCGACCATGGCAAGGTTGTGGGCGTTCATGATGTCGTTGATATCGCCGGTGAGGCCCAGAGAGAATTCGGTCATCGGCATCAGCAGAGCGTTGCCGCCGCCTGCCGCGGTGCCCTTGACGTTCATGGTCGGGCCGCCGGAGGGCTGACGCAGTGCGCCGCCGACATTCTTGCCGAGCTTGCCGAGGCCTTCGATCAGGCCAAGGGAAACGGTGGACTTGCCCTCGCCGAAGGGGGTCGGGGTGATGGCGGTGACTTCGATGAACTTGCCGTCGGGCTTATCCTTCAGACGCTTCATGACCTTGATGAAGTCGATCTTCGGGGTCTTGCCGTAGGGAATGATCTCCTCGGGCAGCAGGCCGAGCTTCTCGCGGAAATAATCCACGGAGGGAAGTGCCTTTTCTGCTTCCTCAGCGATCTGCCAGTCCTTGTACACGGTCGGGTCGAGTGTGACGTGTCCGTCCTCGTGCACATACTTGCCGTCAACGAAATTGATTGCCATGGTGTTTTCCTCCTTAAGAGATCCGCCGGGGTCTTAACACCCCCGGTGGAAAATAATGGTTTCGGCGCCGCGCTTCCAAAATCCACGTACCTCAGCGCCTTAATCGATAAATTTTTATCGGTTGGCTTTAGAATACCACTAACTTTCTCAGAAGTCAATGAGAAAAAAACATTTCGTGATTATGCACGGATTTCCTTCGTTGGATTTGTTTTCTATGACGAACACCCGACTGCATCGTAAAATGCAGTCGGGTGTTTTTGTTGGATATGCACATTTTTGAATTTGTACGCTCAGTTTGCGGAAATCTTTCAGTGTTTCTGTGCTTCCACCATTTTTTCCGTAATGACTGCGTGGTCGCGGACAAAGGCGATGGCCTTTTTCATGCGCACGTTGGACGCAACGGTCGTCTCAAAATCCGCGTTCAGATACGGCCGCAGCTGCTCCATGGTCATGCCGTTCTGCTTGCAGATCCCGGCAAGCTCCTCCGCGATCTCCTCCGCACTGGCGCTCAGGCCCTCCAGAAGCGCGATGCGCTCCGCCGCGCGCTGGATGCGGATGCTGTTCTCCGCCTCGGGCTTTGCGTCCTCGCGGAGCTGCGTCTCAGTCTCGCCGGTGAACTGGCAGTACGCCTCCAGCGTCAGGCCCTTGCGTGCCAGCTGTGCCCTCAGGACCTCGATCTGCGAATCGACGCCCTGCTCCAGCTCCGCATCGGTCGGCTTGTAGTCCAGCGTCGCCGCGACCTGCCGCATCAGCTTGTCCTGAAGCTCCATCTCGGCGCAGTCCTCATAATATGCCCGAAGGCTCTCGCGCAGGCGTCCGCGCATCTCGTCCAGCGTCCGGCACTGGCCGACCTCCTTCGCAAACGTGTCGTCCAGCTCATACGGGACGTTCTGACGGATCTCATGGATCTTGCAGCGGAACTCTGCATCCCTTCCGGCGAGATTTTCGGCCCGGTAATCCTTCGGGAATGTGACGTGTACCGTCACGTCCTCGCCGATCTTTGCGCCGATCAGCTGCTCTTCAAAGCCGGGAATAAACATACCGCTGCCGAGCGTCAGCGACTGCTTTTCGGCGGTGCCGCCCTCAAACTGGACGCCATCGCAGTAGCCCGCGTAGTCCAGCACGACCTCGTCGCCGTTCTGTGCCGGACGATCCGTCACCGGGACCCGGCGCGGCGTCTGCTCCTGAAGCCGCTTCAGCTGCCGTTCCACCTCGGAGTCGGAGACCTCCATGTGCTCAAGCGTGCCCCGCAGGGCCTTGTAGATAAATTCCATAATGTTCTCCTTTTGTGCCGTCCGAGCGGCATTTTGATATTCGGAGGGCTGCTGCAATGGCAGTCTCTGCCCTTGTCTTGTTTTTCTCCGGAAAGCAGCGCTCACGCGCACCTATGGCGCATCGCACAGCGCTCCGTTCCGCATGGAAAAGACATGCGTGAATGCCTTTAGAAACTCAGGGGAGGCGTTATGCGTCGTCACAAGAAGTATGTCGCACGGAAGTGTCAGAATCTGCTTTTCCAGCGCTGCGCGCGTCCCTGCGTCAAGTCCGGCCGTCGGCTCGTCCAGCATGACCAGACTCCCCTTTCGCCAAAGCGTGCGCGCAAGATCAAGCCGCCGCTCCTCGCCGCCGGAGAGCGCGTGCTCCTCGCCCCCGATCCGCACATCCATGGACGCGCCGCGCGCGGCGTACCAGCTTGCAAGTCCTGCATCCGCAAGCGTCTGCCTCAGCGCCTCGTCCTCCTGTGCACCGCAGGAGAACATGCTGATGTTGTCGCGGATGGAGGCGCTGAATACAAAGGATTTCTGTGGAAGGAGCGTGACCTGCCCGCGGAAATCTGCGTAAGCATAATCATGCACGGGCCGTCCGTTGATCTCATACGCTCCCTCCGCACCGCACATGGCGGCCAGCACGTTTAAAAGCGTCGATTTTCCAGAGCCGCTTTCGCCAAGCAGGGCAATGCGGTCACCCTTTCGGAGCGTGATGTCAATGTGTCTCAAGACCTCACGCTCGCCCTTCCGGCAGCAAATATCCTGCAGTGTGATGCTTTCGATCTCGTGCAGCGGCTGCTGTCCCCACTGAGACGTCTCATCTGTCGGTGCATCTAAAAACGAGAGCACATTTTTGCAGACAGCGGCCGCCGCGACCGTGGCAGAGTAGCGTTCACTGATGATTTGGATCGGCCCTGCAACAAAGCTCATAAGCTGTGCGAATGTGATGAGCTGCGGAAGCGTGATCAGTCCCCTTGCAACGAAAAAGAGGCCAACCACCCATGTTCCCAGAAAAATAAGATTCCCGCAGCCATATGCACCTGCATACAAGATCCTACGCATTTTCTGAAAACGAAGTTTCTTTCTGCACAGCTCGTCGTTTGCCTCATCGTGAAGACGATTGATTCCTGCAAAGGCATGGAATGCTCTAAGCGGAAGGAAGCCGGAAAATATCTGCGTCAGAGCCGATGCGTATTGCGCCTTTGCCTGCTGTTCCTCTTTCTTACAGGTTTGCAGCCGTTTTTCGGTCAGCTTGGGAAACACGACCGGCAGGACGCTGGTAAAGAGCATAATCAGCGTCATGAGCGGCTGAATGGCAATGGCAGCGCTGACTGCAAGCAGGAAGCAGCAGACCTGAAAGTAAATCTCGCCGAGCGATGTAAGATATTCCTGCTGAACGGTGTCCACATCGTTGTGGATCAGCGAAAAGAAGCCTCCGTCGTCTGCTTTGCTCTTTTCCGCCGTATTGAGTGCTTCAATCTTCCGCACGGCATCGGCTCGCAAATCGCGCCCCACACGCTGAATAACGATGTCGCGTGTGTAATCCATTAGAAAGCTGAGCCCTGTTTCGACAAAGAGATAGCATAGCGTAATAAGTGCGATCCTCCACACACGGGAGAAATCCCCCTTCATTGCGCTGTCGGCAAACGTCCCTAGCAAGAACGACATCAGTACAGAGGAAATTGCGGCCAGTAAATTGACAAGCAAGAAATTGGAAAGCGCGCAGCGGTTCCTTCTATAATATCTTTTCATTTCTTCTCCTCCTGACCGGGTGTCGGCCAGCTCCCCTTGCAGCCGTTTCCTTCACAGAGGCTCGGCGCTTTGACTGCGGCCGTGAATGCCTTACATCTGCGCCTTGATCGCAGAGATCAGGATGTCGCCCGCGACCACGCGGTCCTCCGCCGCAAAGCCGGTCTCGAAGTTGCCGGAGTAGAGGATCTGCGCCGTCGGCGCAAACTCGTCGTCGCCCTCCCAGACCATGATCTGCATGGCATAGCCGGGCAGCAGCTCCAGCTGGAAGCCCGCGTCGCCGTGCTCCAGCGTCTGCGCGCCCATTTTTTCACACGCCGCGCGGAATTTGGCCACGCGCGTGCCGAAGGTAAATGCCGCCCGCGTCAGGCAGCGGCCCGTATAGGGCTGGATATACATTTCGCCCCACGGCATCTCGCGGAAAGTCTTGAACGCACTGTACGGTTCCGCCCTCCGGCCCTCCAGCAAAAAGCGCAGCAGGAACGTCTGGCACGGCAGGCTTTTCAGCGCCATGGCCGACGGCTCGTCCGCGGAGATGGCATACTCCGGCCACGCGATGTGATACTCCACGCCCAGCAGTGCAACGGAAAACGTCCCCCGCTCCGGGTCGAACGCCGCGCCGGTGCGCCGGGAAGCCTCCTGCGGGTCGAGCGCGCGGAATTTCTCCGCATAATGCTCAAACGGGACCTCTTCCTTGTGATTCTGAATCTGCATAACTGTCTCCTTCCGTCCGCACGCCGTTTGACCGGAGCCTCGTAAAAAGGGGAGGGCGTCCGCCCTCCCCTTCAAGCTGGCAAAACCTCGTAGAGTTCCGCCGCGCACGGCGGAATAAAATGTCGATCTGTTTTGCGCGGGGGCGTGTACCTCGCGCAAAACACCCTGCGCTCTGCAAGTGTGGAATTTTTGCGCCGCAGCGCACAAATTCTGCGCGCAGCAGAGCGAAAGCTTTTTCAAACGCGAACCCAGCGAAGCGGATCGCGTTTGAGCGCGTGTCAAAAGCCTTTGACACGCGCCGGGGAGGGCG
>OMBN01001029.1_pt1 | contig 12714 bp, 7 predicted proteins | sample 1644891 | NCBI WGS metagenome assembly OMBN01 (sample SAMEA103958144, study PRJEB25191) | human gut metagenome | reverse complement strand
GTTATCGGGCGGCAGGGGTAAAAAGAATAAAAAAATCCCGCAGTGATCGCGGACAGGAACTGCGGGAGAGTTACGAAGATTAAGTGTAAGGAATTATTCTTATATCACGACAAAAAAATTAACGCAGAGAAATTATACGCGCCACAGTCAGTTTGTGAAAATGTGAAGATATTCAGAATTTTTATGCCATTACCGGTTTTAACCAACAGGATTATCGGTGGGCATGAAAGAAAACCCCGGTATCTGCTGATACCGGGGTTTCTCTTTAGCATGGCAGAAATGTGTTTCATGCTTTTCGGGCGAAGGATATCCGACTTCTGTACGGAATGGCAAGTGGCGGTTAATTTATTCAGGGGAAGGCTGTATGGGAAAAGGTGGCGGTAAGGCACACACGCCTCGTGAGGCGAAGGATAATCTCAAATCCACGCAGATGATGAGTGTGATTGATGCGATTGGTGAGGGACCGATAGAAGGTCCGGTGAAGGGACTGCAGAGTATTCTGGTGAACAAAACCCCGCTGACGGACACGGACGGTAATCCCGTGATACACGGTGTGACTGCGGTCTGGCGTGCCGGGGAGCAGGAGCAGACACCACCGGAAGGCTTTGAGTCCTCCGGAGCTGAAACCGGACTGGGCGTGGAAGTGACGAAGGCAAAACCGGTGACGCGCACCATTACGTCCGCGAACATTGACCGCCTGCGGGTTACCTTCGGGGTGCAGTCACTGGTGCAGACCACGTCAAAGGGCGACCGTAATCCTTCCTCTGTCCGGATTCTGATTCAGTTACAGCGTAATGGCCGCTGGGTGACGGAAAAGGATGTCACCATTAACGGCAAGACCACCTCGCAGTTCCTGGCCTCGGTGATTCTGGATAATCTGCCTCCCCGGCCCTTTAACATCCGGATGGTCAGGGAGACGGCGGACAGCACCACGGACCAGCTGCAGAATAAGACGCTGTGGTCGTCATACACCGAAATCATCGATGTGAAACAGTGCTACCCGAACACGGCCATTGTGGGGCTGCAGGTGGATGCGGAGCAGTTCGGCGGCCAGCAGATGACGGTGAACTACCATATCCGCGGTCGCATCATCCAGGTGCCGTCAAACTATGACCCGGAAAAACGCACGTACAGTGGTATCTGGGACGGCAGCCTGAAACCGGCATACAGCAACAACCCGCGCTACGGCATGGGAAAACGTCTGGGGGCGGCGGATGTGGACAAGTGGGCGCTGTATGCCATCGGGCAGTACTGCGACCAGACGGTCCCGGATGGTTTCGGGGGGACCGAGCCGCGGATGACCTTTAATGCGTACCTGGCACAACAGCGTAAGGCGTGGGACGTTCTCAGTGATTTCTGCTCGGCGATGCGCTGTATGCCGGTATGGAACGGCCAGACGCTGACGTTCGTTCAGGACCGTCCGTCGGATGTGGTGTGGCCGTACACCAACAGCGATGTGGTGGTGGATGATAACGGCGTGGGTTTCCGCTACAGCTTCAGTGCCCTGAAGGACCGGCACACGGCAGTGGAGGTGAATTACACCGACCCGCAGAACGGCTGGCAGACCTCCACGGAACTGGTGGAAGACCCGGAAGCCATACTGCGCTACGGACGCAACCTGCTGAAGATGGACGCGTTCGGCTGTACCAGCCGCGGTCAGGCCCACCGTGCCGGACTGTGGGTGATAAAGACCGAACTGCTGGAAACGCAGACGGTGGATTTCACGCTCGGGTCTCAGGGGCTGCGGCACACACCCGGTGACATCATTGAAATCTGTGATAACGACTATGCCGGGACCCTGACCGGCGGACGTGTCCTGTCCATTGATGCTGCCACCCGCACCCTGACGCTGGACCGTGAAGTGACACTTCCGGAGACCGGTGCCGCCACGGTGAACCTGATTAACGGCAGTGGTAAGCCGGTGAGTGTGGACATCACCGAACACCCCGCGCCGGACCGGATACAGGTCAGTACCCTGCCTGATGGTGTGGAGACATACGGGGTGTGGGGACTCTCCCTGCCGTCACTGCGCCGTCGCCTGTTCCGCTGTGTCTCCGTCCGGGAAAACACGGACGGCACCTTTGCCATCACGGCGGTGCAGCACGTACCGGAAAAAGAAGCCATTGTGGATAACGGGGCCAGCTTTGAGCCGCAGTCAGGCAGCCTGAACAGCGTTATCCCACCGGCAGTGCAGCACCTGACGGTGGAGGTGAGTGCAGCTGACGGTCAGTATCTGGCACAGGCGAAATGGGACACGCCGCGGGTGGTGAAGGGTGTGCGCTTCAGTCTGCGTCTGACCAGCGGAAGCGGAGAAGACAGCCGTCTGGTGAGCACCGCCATCACCGCAGACACGGAGCACCGTTTCAGTGGTCTGCCGCTGGGGGAATACACCCTGACGGTGCGGGCCATTAACAGCTACGGCCAGCAGGGCGAACCTGCGACCACCACCTTCCGGATTAACGCGCCTGCAAAACCCGCCACCATTGAGCTGACGCCGGGGTATTTTCAGATAACGGCGGTCCCGCGTCTTGCGGTGTATGACCCGACGGTACAGTTTGAATTCTGGTTCTCAGAAAAACGCATCACGAACACGGCACAGGTGGAAAAATCTGCCCGTTATCTGGGGACCGGCAGTCAGTGGACTGTCCAGGGGAGCCGGATTAAGCCGGGGACGGATTTCTGGTTTTACGTGCGAAGCGTCAACCTGGTGGGAAAATCTGCTTTTGTGGAAGCCAGCGGGCAGCCCAGCAATGATGGTGAAGGGTATCTGGAAATTTTCCGGGGGCTGATAGATGAGACGCTTCTGGGCCAGGCACTGAAAGAGCGCATTGATGCTTCAGCGCTGCGTACGGAGGTCACGCAACTGGAAGAAGACATCCGTCAGCGGATGGACACGGATATCGCAGAAGTGACCCGGAAAATCGGGAAGGCGGAAAACAGCCTCACGCAGCTGGTTGCGAAAAAGAATGAGGACCAGACACTGGCCATCGCGCAGGTGAGCCAGAAAGTGGACCGGGTGAGCAGTGAAATCTCACAGACTGTCAGCCAGGGGCAGTCAGAAAACGCCCGACAGATAGCACAGGTCCGCCAGTACGTGGATAAAAAAGGGAGTGAAATTACCTCGACCACGGATAAAAAGCTGGGTGACCAGGCCGTGACCATACAGCAAATCCAGCGGGTTCAGTCAGACACGCGCAATGAGCTGAATGCCATGTATATGCTGAAGGTGCAGAAAACAAAAAACGGTATTCCCTATGTGGCCGGGATTGGTGCGGGGATTGAGGATGTTGATGGTCAGACCCTGAGTAACATTCTGCTGCAGGCCGATCGCATTGCGATGATTACCCCGGAGAACGGCAACACCACGCCGCTGTTTGTGGCGCAGGGGAATCAGCTGTTCATGAACGACGTGTTCCTGAAGCGACTGTTTGCGGTGAGCATCACGTCATCCGGCAATCCTCCTACGTTTTCCCTGACGCCGGATGGCAGGCTGACAGCCCGCAATGCGGATATCAGTGGAGCCATCACGGCGAATACCGGCACGCTCAATAATGTCACCATTAACGAGAACTGTGTCATCAGAGGGAAACTGTCTGCAAACCAGATTGAAGGCGATCTCGTTAAAACAGTGGGTAAGGCTTTCCCCCGTGACTCCCGTGCACCGAAGCGTTGGCCATCAGGAACCATTACCGTCAGGGTTTATGACGATCAGCCGTTTAACCGGCAGATTGTTATTCCGGCGGTGGCTTTCAGCGGTGCCAGACATGAGCGGGAGAACAGCGATACTTATTCGTCATGCCGCCTGATAGTGAAGAAAAACGGTGCTGAAATTTATAACCGTACCGCGATGGATAATACGCTGGTTTACAGTGGTGTTATTGATATGCCTGCTGGTCGCGGCGACATGACGCTGGAGTTTTCTGTATCAGCATGGTGGGTAAATGGCTGGTATCCCACAGCAAGTATCAGCGATTTGCTGGTTGTTGTGATGAAGAAAGCCACTGCAGGCATCACGATTAGCTGAATTTTATAACCCCAATACGGGCGCCAGAAATGGCGCCTTTTTTATTGCAGAAAAGCGAGAGGTAATTATGCGTAAATTATGTGCAGCCATTTTGTCCGCAGCCATCTGTCTGTCCGTATCCGGTGCGCCTGCATGGGCGTCTGAACATCAGTCCACACTGAGCGCGGGGTATCTTCATGCCCGTACGAACGCTCCCGGCAGCGATAATCTGAACGGGATTAACGTGAAATACCGTTATGAATTTACGGACACGCTGGGGCTGATTACGTCCTTCAGTTATGCCGACGCAGAAGATGAACAAAAAACGCATTACAGCGATACCCGCTGGCATGAAGATTCCGTGCGTAACCGCTGGTTCAGCGTGATGGCGGGGCCGTCTGTGCGCGTGAATGAATGGTTCAGCGCGTATGCGATGGCGGGTGTGGCTTACAGCCGTGTGTCGACTTTCTCCGGGGATTATCTCCGCGTAACTGACAACAAGGGGAAAACGCACGACGTGCTGACCGGAAGTGATGACGGTCGCCACAGCAATACCTCTCTGGCGTGGGGGGCTGGCGTGCAGTTTAACCCGACCGAATCCGTGGCCATTGATATTGCTTATGAAGGCTCCGGCAGTGGCGACTGGCGCACTGACGGTTTCATCGTGGGTGTCGGTTATAAATTCTGATTAGCCAGGTAACACAGTGTTATGACAGCCCGCCGGTTCAGGCGGGCTTTTTTGTGGGGTGAATATGGCAGTAAAGATTTCAGGTGTACTGAAAGACGGTGCAGGTAAACCGGTACAGAACTGCACAATCCAGCTGAAAGCAAAACGTAACAGCACCACGGTGGTGGTGAACACGGTGGCATCTGAAAATCCGGATGAAGCCGGGCGTTACAGCATGGATGTTGAGCATGGTCAGTACAGCGTCACCCTGCTGGTTGAAGGTTTTCCACCTTCACATGCCGGGACCATTACCGTCTATGAAGGTTCCAGACCAGGTACGCTGAATGATTTTCTCGGTGCCATGACGGAGGATGATGCCCGTCCGGAGGCACTGCGCCGTTTTGAACTGATGGTGGAAGAGGTGGCGCGTAACGCGTCCGCAGTGGCACAGAACACGGCAGCCGCAAAGAAGTCAGCCAGCGATGCCGGCACATCTGCCCGTGAGGCGGCAACCCATGCAACCGATGCTGCAGGCTCAGCACGTGCCGCCAGCACGTCAGCCGGACAGGCTGCATCATCTGCTCAGTCAGCATCTTCCAGCGCAGGAACGGCATCAACAAAGGCCACTGAAGCATTAAAAAGTGCTGCCGCTGCAGAGTCCTCAAAAAGCGCGGCAGCCACCAGTGCCGGTGCGGCGAAAACGTCAGAAACGAATGCCGCAGCATCACAACTATCAGCAGCCACTTCTGCATCCACCGCGACCACGAAGGCGTCAGAAGCTGCCACCTCAGCCCGGGATGCGGCGGCCTCAAAAGAGGCAGCGAAATCATCAGAAACGAACGCATCATCAAGTGCCAGTAGTGCAGCTTCCTCGGCAACGGCGGCAGGAAATTCCGCGAAGGCCGCAAAAACGTCTGAGACGAATGCGGATAACAGCGCACAGGCGGCAGCAGACTCACAAACTGCATCGGCAAACTCCGCGACAGCAGCCAAAAAATCAGAAACCAACGCGAAAAATAGCGAGGCAGCAGCAAAGAGCAGCGAAACAAACGCTAAAGCCAGCGAAACTAATGCTAAATCCAGTGAAACAAACGCGGCGAAATCTGCGGCGGACGCACTTAATTATTGCAACCAGGCGCAAGTAATTGTTGGCGATAATATCGGTCTTGGCTCAGCCCCGCGTGATTGTCCTGATATTTCCGGCAACCCATCAGGGTATATCGGATTTATGCGCATTATGAGTAATGCAAAAGGCTTTCCATCGATTGCATCCGGTGAAAGCAGTCTTACGGGGTTTATTAGTCAGGTAGATGGAACACCAGCGTATACAGGTGTATTTCAGGGATGGGCTACGCGCTCGCTTTATACTTATCGCTGGAATCCGACAACAGGCCCGCAATGGACACGCCACGCTCGCAAAAATGAAGTGGACCGTCTTGACCAATGGAATAGCGAAACATGGTTATATAACCATGATAAATCCATGCGCCTGGGTTTAACCGGATCAACATGGGGGTGTTACAGCGACACACAAAAAAAATGGATACCGCTTGATGTTTCTCATGGTGGCACTGGCGCAAATAGCCTTGATGACGCCAAAACTAATTTGCAAATCCCTGAGGGTGGATTAACAAAAGCGATGACCCTTAATGCCCCTGGTGGTGCAGTGGATGGCAAATACTACCCTGTCATAATAGACACATCTGCAATGAATGGGAGCGGTGCCATGTTATGTCCTGTTGAAATAAAAACAGCAGGAGGTCCGGCATCAAATCCGCTTAATAGTAACTCATTTTTTGGGTTCATTCGATGTGGTGGCTGGAGTGACGTTCGCGATGTGGCTTACGGGTCATTTGTTTGCTATGAAAAAAATGAACTCGGGATACTTTGCATTAAAGCGTCGCAAAGAGATTATGCGCAGCATGTAGCTTTCTACATCCATAAAAGCGCTTTTCCTGTCGTTGTGCAAACTGGCTACAAGGCGAAAGTTAAGGTTCCAACAGAAGACTACGTAATTGGTGACAACGGGGTTAGATATAAGTTTGGTGTATCAACGTCAACGGAGGATAACGACAAGAACTTTGTTAAAAATGTTCTTGACTTCACTGGCGGTGAACATGGCTTCTACAGCAACCTTCCGTTCAGACAAGGGGTGTCAGAAAGGATTGCATTAACAAATGGCCTGAGTTTTGACAAAAATTTTACCGTCACTATTCCTATATTTGTAAACAATGGTCAGATTAAAGCAACACAATCTTTCACCGCGTACGGTACAGACGCTTCAAACAGAACATTTGTTTCTCAAAGATTACAATCCGAAGGAGGTCCGGTTGTCGATCAAACTGAACTAAGGGCCGCTAACGCTTCTGGTGAAATTATTGTCAGGGACATAAATAATTCAGGGAACAGTAAGTTCTTTAATTTTAACCTTGATGGTACCTTCAGTTCTTACCAGGGATTGGTTGTTCACACAGGGCAAAACTGGAGCACTCAACATACAGATAATGTAAATAAGTTTAAGCCAATAGCAGGGAGCGCAGGCGGTCCTGACGGAACAATGGTTGTTGGCGGATTCCATGCTCAATTTAGCGGTAATTACGTCACACAATTCGCCGGTCGCAACTCCAAATTTTGGGCAAGAAGCTTTGAGGCTGGGGTTGATAAGGGATGGAAACGACTATTAACAGTAGACGATCTCAATTCATCTACCGATCTTGCTGTCAGGTCATTAACCACATCTAACCCGGTAAAATCTGGCGGAGGGCGAATTGATGTCCTTGGAAGCACGTCAGACTATAGCAAAATGGATTGCTTTGTACGTGGGTTTGATAGCACCGGTAATTCTCTCGCGTGGGCGTTGGGTTCGTCAGTCGGCGTAAGTAAGATGCTGTCGCTAAAAAATTTCTTTAGCGGAGCTGAGATACTGTTAAATGGTAATGACGGCGCGGTTCAACTCAAAACAGGTGCTGTTAACGGGGCTAAAGCGCAGGCGCTCACTATCAACAAGGATGAGGTTAATTCAACTGTTGATTTAACTCTTACAAAACAAACAGGGACTGGCAATCGTTTTGTTTTACAGAACTTAGGTAATACAGAACTATCATTTGCCGCAAAAGTATGGGGATCAAGTGATCGACAAAACGTTTTTGAGGTTGGAACGTCTGCTGCGTATCTGTTTTATGCGCAAAAAACGTCAGCAGGCCAGTTGTTTGATGTAAATGGCGCTATTAATTGCACAACGCTGAATCAGTCATCAGACCGCGACCTTAAAGACGATATTCTCGTTATCAGCGACGCGACGAAAGCAATCCGTAAAATGAACGGATACACCTACACGCTCAGGGAAAACGGGATGCCTTATGCTGGCGTTATTGCACAGGAAGTAATGGAGGCGATACCAGAAGCTGTGGGATCGTTTACTCATTACGGTGAAGAGTTGCAGGGACCAACGGTTGACGGCAATGAATTACGTGAAGAAACACGTTATCTGAATGTTGACTACGCCGCCGTGACGGGGTTACTTGTTCAGGTCGCCCGTGAAACAGATGGTCGCGTTACCGCGCTGGAAGAGGAAAACATAACGCTACGTAAAAATCTGGCAACAGCAGGCACCCGGATCAGCACTCTGGAAAATCAGGTAAGCGAACTGGTTGCACTTGTCGGGCAGTTAACAGGAAGCGAACATTGATATCCTTCAAGCCCTGAAGGAGGCTGTTCCTGGTACGTTCAGACTGTTGTTGAGCTGGAAATCGCAACGGAGGAAGAAACTTCGTTGCTGGAAGTCTGGAAAAAGTATCGGGTATTGCTGAACCGTGTTGATACGTCAACTGCACAGGATATTGAATGGCAACATATAAATTCTATAATTAGATGTATCTTTCCATTTACGGCAAGGAAGGGGGCTTGGAAGACGTAAAGCATCTCACACCGAGATTATTTTTTATATGTCAGGTGTCTGAAGTTTTGCTTTGGCTCTTAAAATGGTTTGCCGCGAGGTTTTGAATTCCCGGGCAATGGCACTTATACTTACACCTGACTTAATTCGTTCGAATACCACCTGTTTCTGTTCTTCATTTAACACAGGTGGTCGACCAAAACGTTTCCCTGCGCCCCGGGCTCTTACTATCCCGGAATGAGTGCGTTCAAGTAAAAGGTCTCGTTCAAATTCAGCGACTGCTGAAATTACTTGCATCATCATTTTTCCTGTTGGACTGGTCAGGTCAATGCCCCCCAATGCTAAGCAATGCACTCTGATACCTGTTTCGGTCAGTTGTTCCACTGTTTTCCTGATATCCATTGCATTACAACCAAGGCGATCCAGTTTTGTCACAATCAATTGATCACCACATTTCAGGCGAGCAAGCAACCGGTTAAAACCAGGACGCTCACTGGTTGCTGCTGAGCCGCTAATGTGTTCTTCGATTATTTGCTGAGGTTTGATTTTAAAACCTGCACTTTCGATTTCCCGGCGTTGATTTTCGGTGGTCTGATCCAGCGTTGATATCCGACAGTAAGCAAAAATTCGAGACATAGTGAGACTCTATACGAAATTGGTGTTCATATCATAATGCATCTCAGAAAATAATTATGATTATTTTTGTGCATATTTGTATGTACACGTTCGAAAATAAACGAATGCGTATGCAACCCCGTAATTTTGGTGAGACCCAAAATCGATTTTGTGAAAAATAGCTTTAACTCGGTTTGTTTTTCGAGTTCCGGGCGGACTCAAGGAAGAAGAATAGTGTTGCGTGTTATTTTAACCAGATTTCAAGTTGTTTGGTCGTGGAAAAGTGGAGCAAAATGTTGTTAAAGTGGAAAAATGGTAAAAAAAGTAGGTTGTTGCGGAATAACGTAGTTGTTGATATTTTTTTAATGCATTGAAAAATTATTTTTCAGGGGGGTATTACACTTTACCATTTAAATTTTGGTTGTCTTTAAGAACTGATATCGCTGTTTGTAATAATTCTTTGTTATCCAGCCATGACTTTTTCTTTATGTTTCCTTCAATGTAATCAAGCAATGTTCTGGTATTGATAGGTCTTCCCTGTTTTGCTACTTCCACGACAGCATCTCCCAGGATAATTCTGACTTCAGGAAGCTGCGCAGGGAACCACTTTAGGGTGTCTTTTGATTTCATGAAGATATTCCTTAAAATATTATTGGTTTTCATTGCAATATTGTATGTCTGATTCAGGATATGTTGACTTATACATCGGTTTTGTCCGGGTTATTGGATATGCCAATCCCTAATTTTATTAGAGCATGACCAAAAATGCTGAATATGATAAGTAGTGAAGTGATTATCAGTATGCTGTTCATATAGCCTCGAATTAGTATGGTGTTATATATAATATAGTTGACAATTTTTATCTTGGGTGTTCTTAAAGTTCGTAGATGAACCCTGTAGTTTCAGGTATACAGGAATGCTTACAGATAGCGGCAAAAGTCAGGAGGTTAATGGCGCAAACTGAAAGGGTAGCTGCGAACTAACTTAGGTAGAGACTCTACACGGATTCGGTTTAAAAGTATACATAGATAACAGTTTTTATCTGAAGAAGAAAAATATCAAGGTGATATAGCCTATATGCCTATGATGCGGAGGAATGAATGTGATGGGAGTGATGTATCTGAATAGTTGAAAAACCGCAGACACGCCTTATGCAAGAACGTGCTGCGGTTGGATGCTATTTTTTCCCTGAAGCGGAAAACATTACTACAGTACCTTTAACCTTGGTTTTAACATTCTCGAAATGCTCTGAGAGTATATGTGTTAAGCCTTCTTCGGAATCTTTTGTGTTTGAAAAGATGCCTTTCTGATTGTAAATGCGCATCAGTTTTTGACCGAAGCTATTGTGCACAACGCCGTCACCAAGAATTGTGGCTCCGTATAGAGTTCCATCGTCAGTTAAGGCCTGCGCCGCATTGCGTATTACACAGCTTTTTGTAGATATATTTCCAGGCAGGCAGTGAAGAAGGTAAAACATGGAAATGGAATCAAATTGACCATGTAACGCCGCGGGATAAGGATCAAAAACATCATGGCTAATTTTATGTTTAATTTTTGATTCCCCAGCCCTTGTCGATGCCGCGTTCAGGCTAGCTTCGTTCAAATCCATTAAAGATATCAGACTACTCTCAGGTACGTGAGTAAGGTAAAACCCAGTTCCAACGCCAATATCCAGATGGTTGTTACCTAAATGTTCCAGAAAGTGTGGAAGAAGGTGTTCCTTTGTAGGACATCCCCATGCAAGCCGATTTGATACTCCCAAAACCCACCAGTCATAAAGCTTTAGGGTAAGTGGTGTGTAAATTTTAGCCCCATCATCTGTGTTTTTTTTCATTAGTTTCACCGTGTTATAGTTTTATTTGTGAATTAAATCAATTATAGAGATGAATTACAAGGGGTTAAATGATGCCACGGCATAACGAATTTGAATATATTGGGTCTTGTGTTGCGGTAAGAGGTTACACGCCAGGACGCAGGTTAAATGCTTACAATATTAGGGGATATTGTTTGCTTTTAACGGTAAACAAATTCCCCGGGGCTATACAATACCACCGGGGAGAAAATCTATTTAACGTTGTTAAAAGGTGTACTTAAGACCAGCAGTAGTGATGAAGTTATAGTTTTCTATGCCTGCACCATTTTTGCTGTAGTCTGAAGTGTTATCATTGTGATCATAAAGTGAAGTATTACCTTTTTTATTCGTAACCCGATTCCATGCGCCTTCAATATAAACTTTTGCATTAGGCGTTACGTAATAACCTGCATTGACTGCAACAGAATAGTAATTTTGGTCTTTGACTTTACTGCGATAAGTGATTCTTTTTCCTGGGTCATAGTGCTCATCGTTATCAGATGCTTCCACCCAGCCGCTGTATTTAAATGTGCCACCTAGCTCAAAATCTTCATAACGATAACTTCCAGTCAAGCCAATGTAGGGCATTTTAAAACGTTGTTTGTAGCCGATTGCTCTTTCTCCATTCGGGAAGGAGCCGATATCATCTCTGAATCCCTCCTCAGAACTGTAGATATAGGAACCCCCTCTGGCTGTAAAGCTATAACGGCTTTCCTGATATCCGGCCATGAGTCCCAGGCGGTAATTGGGTTCGTTGAGGAGCCAGCCTTTGATATTCAGATCAAATTCGTTGGCATAATTGAGTTGTGTATCAGGGTGCCTACTTTCATCTGTCCAGGTTCCGGGGTTACTGGAATCCATCCAGTCCCGATCGACCATATTGCCACCTCGGCTACCGAGAGTTGTCCAGCCAGCAGCCCCGATAGATATCTGGGGCATCAAATCCCAATTAATTGCACCTTTAATAATTGCAGCGTTATTGAATTTCCAGTCAAGTTGACTGACTTTTCGGCCTCCTTCTTCGGCTAGATAAACACGCTCTTTTGTTTTTCCGCTCAGAGTTCCAAGACTAATGTCCGCATTTATGTTGTCAGGAGTAAACGATAAAGTCTCGGTAGAAGCAAAAGAGCTGATCGCAATAGGGGTTGTCAGGACTATTCCCAGAAGTTTCGCCCGCATAAAAGGTCTCCATTCAATCGTTTTAATGATTGAATATGTATTTTTTATATCTAACTTAATGAGTCAATCACATATTGCTCCACTGTTTATATTTTGTTTAGTATTGAATGATTATCACAATGCGCTATCTGTTTTTGGTTTAATTATCTGTTATTGTTTTATGTTGCGGTTTTACTGTGTGGTTTTTTATGCTTTTGTGGTGTTTTTATCTATTTAATCGCCATGCCTTTAAAGGCATATAAGCGAAAATAGCATGAGGTTTATCCTCAATTGCTATGTTTTTTAGTACAAAAAAGAGGGACAAAACTGAGACACATAAGGCCTCACAATGGCTTGCAAGGCTTTACATGTTTTGAGGTAGTGGGACGTGTGAGCGCAGAGATGGCGCGGTAATTTGTTGACTTAAAATGTCGTTCTAGGAACTTCTAAGTCGTGGGCCGCAGGTTCGAATCCTGCAGGGCGCGCCATTAAAATTCAATCAGTTACGCCTTCTTTATTTCTTC